>ERZ824480.230-NODE-230-length-85456-cov-4.376939_pt1 | contig 85456 bp, 69 predicted proteins | sample MGYA00519861_ERZ824480 | MGnify/ENA primary metagenome ERZ824480 (study PRJEB31778, sample SAMEA3449152) | human gut metagenome | biome: human gut; feature: human-associated habitat; material: faeces | place: United Kingdom | collected 2010/2012 ... | reverse complement strand
TCTATTGTAAAAGGTGGTTTGTATGGAAATTCGCAGAGATTACTATTTGAGTAAACTTATAAAGAGAAAAAACAATGGGTTGATAAAGGTAATAACCGGTATTCGTAGATGTGGAAAGTCCTATTTATTAAATACCCTGTTCTACCATCACCTACTTGAGAGTGGTGTGGAAGAAAGCCATATCATTCGATTCGCCTTTGATTCTGCCGATGACCTCTTTCTTATAGGAGAAAGTCTTATTAAGATTGAAAAAGAAAAAAGAGGTGCAGACCCTGAAAAGTTTATGGCATATATCCGTTCCAAGACTACAGAAGAAGGAATGTATTATCTGCTTTTGGATGAAGTACAAATGCTGGATTGTTTTGAGTCAGTATTAAACAGTTATCTTCGTAAAGATAATATGGACGTATTTGTAACCGGAAGTAATGCGAAATTTTTATCGAAGGATATTATTACAGAGTTTGCAGGACGTGGAGATGAAATCCATATGTATCCTTTGAGTTTCTCCGAATTTATGTCTGTTTATAAAGGCGATAAATACGAAGGATTGTCAGAATATATGCTGTATGGTGGTATTCCGTTAGTTGTTCTTAGAGATGAAGTAAATGATAAAGCAGCAACTTTGGAGAATTTGTTTGATGAAATATATATACGAGATATATTCAAACGTAACCGTGTTAAAAATCAGGGTGAATTAGAGGACTTGCTGAATATTCTTTCTTCTGCGATTGGTTCGCTCACAAATCCTGAAAAGTTGAAAAATACATTTAAGACAGTAAAAAAATCAAGAATCACTTCCCAAACTATTAAAAAGTATCTTGATTATTTTGAGGATTCTTTTTTAATTGAGTCTGCACAGAGATATGATATTAAAGGCAAGGCATATATTGAAACGCCGAAAAAATATTACTTTTCCGATTTAGGACTTCGTAATGCCCGTATCAATTTCCGTCAGTTTGAACAGACTCATGCAATGGAAAATGTTATTTACAATGAATTGCGTATGCGTGGGTATAGTGTGGATGTTGGTGTTGTACCGATAGCAGAAAAAGACAAAGAAGGAAATGTAATCCGTAAACAGCTTGAAGTGGACTTTGTATGCAACTTGGGGTCTTTAAGGTACTATATTCAATCAGCACATTCTTTGCCGGATGAAGCAAAGAGAACACAAGAAATAAGACCATTTAGAAAGATTGATGACTCGTTCAAGAAGATTGTCATCACGAAAGATATTGTCAATCCATATTATGATGAACACGGAATATTAACTTTGAATATTTACGATTTCCTGCTTGACCCAACCTGTATTGAAAAATAAATTGGAGGATTGAATGAAAAGAAAAATAATTGTTATTTTGTTTTTGATAGTTTTGGCTGTGATTTTAACACTATTCATATATTTGTTGAAAAATAAGGATAAAAACATGATAACTGAACTTAACGCAAAAGATTATGATAAAGTGGAAATGCAGTTAGGCGAGTCGAGTTATACATTTTCTAACAGTGAACAGATAGAAGAACTGGTAAGCTTGATTCAATCTAAGAAATTAATAAAACGTACGGAATTTGATGATACCAAAGCGGGATTTTTGTTTATTATTGATTTCTATAAAGATAACAAAATTTTAAAGACAGTAGTAATCGCAGGTTATACTGATATAAGTATCTTCGATGAAGTCAGTAAAGACTCGTACTGTGAATATTATGATTTTGATGAAGCTTTAAGTGAAGAATGTTTTGAAGAATATAAGGAGTTCTTCTTTAAGTATTCAGGGTTTTCAGAGAATGAAGAGGATTAGATTTTTATATACATTCTTTCGTTTTAGTAATTTTAAGCCATAGGTTGTCTGTGAGATGACTAGAGCCTATGGCTTTTTATTTTTTACATAAGATGTATAAATGTAATAATAATACCTACAACAGCTCCAAGTAAAAAGAAAAATAAGTATAAAAAGAACTTTTTATATTGCTCAAATTTTGAGTCTTGTTTAGACCGTAGAGCAACATTATTAAGAATGAGATTATCTTGTTGCTTATCAGATAAATCAAGATGCTTACATGTTTTGGAGTCATAATTGTCAGTGTCAATTGGTTTGTCGGATTTAATATTATTATGTATCCTAATAGTTTCATCTGTTACTTGTGTCAATGTTGATTTGGATTGTTCAAAATATTCATATGCAGGTTTTGCATTTTTTGCATCAAATCCTTGCAATCTATTACTTGCCCATAAATAAGCATCGTCATGATGGTCTATATATACCAAAAGAACGGTATTTCCAGATTGAGTAAATATTGCTCTGAAATCTTGTGTTACTCTTGCACTCTTGAAATCAAGCTTTGTATTTAGTTTTTCTACTTTTAAGCTGTCGCTCCGTAGGCTTCTTTTCATTAGCCGAATGGTTTCTAGAGATTTTTTCTGTGTTTTCTTATCTAATCGTGAAAATGCATCTATGTAAGTATCGGAACAAACTATGTTTGTTGCCATGTGTATTCCCCTTCCCTTTTAATCTATGACGTTCATTAAATAACAATTGTTATAGATTCACTAAGATATAGTTGATGTTGTTATCCATGTAACATTTTACACATGTTTATCCGTACTGTCAAAAAATCTGTATAGCATTCTAGCCTCTTAAATCCTCAGTGAGTAGACAAACCTTTGTTTTTTGACAGCTTAATATTACGTATTAAATTTTCATAAAACCCCACAACGTGTCACATTTTATAATTTAGATTCGTCTATTTATTATAAAGTCGTGAAAGAAGGAGGATTAAGATTATTTGCAAATGAGGCGTTTAATCAGGAGGAAATGAAAGCTATAATTCCTGAGTCGTATACAATTAAGGATATTAATCTTGATGTGGTAGAAGAAGTGAATAATGGAAAGATAAGAATTTTGTCATGGGATGAAGCATGCAATCCTGCTTATGGATTTTGTGAAAATCCTGAAGTGTCTTCAAATACAAGGAAAGCTTCTGTAACAAATTATGCTTACAATAAAAACACGGTTTATAATAACTGGTGGCTTAATTCACCGGGTAAAGGTGTAAAGGTGATGTGTGTGACTGAAAACGGTTATGTAAGTACACAGGGAGTATTTATTTTCAATGACCAGATTGGGAAATTTGAGTATTTTGTTGTAAGACCGGTTATTAAGATTGATATAACAAAGACAGATGTATGGAATTATGCAGGAACAGTTGACTCTGAAGGAAAGAAAGATGAGACGGGAGTTATTGTAAAACCTGAGGCAAGACCGACAAGTACGCCGAATCCTGACAGACCTGTTGTGTCTGATGATACGCCAAGTGTCGGGACTGATTCTGAGGTAAACCAGACAACAGAACCTGAACCGACTGCGCAGGCTGCTCCATCCGGTTCATATAAACCACAGGAAACGCCACCGTCAAAGAATACTGTAGTAACTTCTGCAAATAATAATCCTGCTGCCAATCATGTAAAGGCAAAGATTAAATTGCTTAAGAAAAAGGGCAAAAATATTAAGATAAAAGTTAAGAAAGTAAAAGGTGCAGACGGATATCGAGTGTTTGCAGCAACAAAGGAGAATGGTAAATATAAAATTAAGCTTAATATTAAAGCTCCTAAAGCGTCAGGCACGATAAAGAAGCTTAAAAACGGAAAGACATATTACATAAAAATCCGTGCTTATACGAATACAAATGGTAAAAAAATTTACGGAAAGGATTCCGATATTAAGAAAATAAAGTTATAAAGGCTTTATTTTCACTCAGTGCTCTTTGGTTTAGAAGGCTTATTTATTATTGCGGCTGTCTGATGGCAGCTGCAATATTCTTTTGGAATTGTATCTTTTGCAAAATATTCTGTTTTTTCGGAACCATATGAACTGCAAACGCCTTCAACTGCAAGCTTTCCGCATATACGGCATATAGAAACTTTACTTACTGAATCAGGAACGTCAAATTCTTTCTTTTCAAGATTCTTTTCGGTATGGACTCGTTCCATTATCGTTTTCCATATGGTTTTATGGTATGTTGTATTAACCTGGTCTTTGTTTAAATCCCAGCCTCCCCATATTCCTGCGGTGTAATATGGAGTATAACCTTCAAACCAGAGGTCTATATCTTTTGATGTTGTACCGGTTTTTCCGGCAGCAGGCATATCAATGCCTGTAAATTTGGCGGCAGTACCTGTTCCGATGCTTATTACATCCTCCATTGCGCTTGTAAGAAGGTACGCTGTGGAATCTTTGAATACCTGTCTTGTTACAGGTGTTTTATCAATAAGGACATTTCCGTCATGGTCAAGTATTCTTGTATAAAGTACCGGCTCGGTATATACACCGCCGTTGGCTATAGATGCATAAGCAGCAGTCAGTTCCAGATTAGTTACGCCGTCTGTAAGACCACCGAGAGCCATAGGAAGCTGTATGTCGCTGAACACCTTGCCCGACTTATCAATTCTGCTGTCTACAAGAGTAGTAATGCCCAGATTTACAAGATAATCATATGCAACCTTCGGTGTTACTTTAGCAAGTGTTTTAACTGTAACAACATTCATTGAATTGTAGATTCCTTCGCGAAGTGTTGTTGTACCTTTGTATGCACTGCCTGTCCAGTTGTGAACCTGCACTTTGGTTCCCGGATAATAATATTTTTCATCTACTTCTGTGGAAGCAAGAGTCATTCCGGCAGTATCAAATGCAGGAAGATATGTTGAAAGTATCTTGAAAGTTGAGCCGGGCTGCCTTAATGAGCCGGATGCACGGTTAAGTGTACGCGCGCCGGTTTTCTTTCCACGACCTCCTACCAGTGCAAGAACATGTCCGTTATGCTGGTCCATAAGCACAAATGATACCTGAGGCTGAATAATATAATTAATATTCTCGCCGGTAATTGTATCTGTGTCTTTTACTACACTTTTCCTGTATTCTTTTATATAAGGCTTTGCAGATTTTTTGTCTTTAAAATAAATATTAAAAGAAGGGTTTTGTTTCAAAAAATATGCTTTAAGCGTCTGTTCATTATAATTGGTTTCCGTACCGTCGGCTGATATAACTGAAAGCTGATACGAAAGCTGATACTCGGAATTAGAAGGATAAAATGATGAATCATTAGTTACTTCATCACATATATCCTGTATCTGACGGTCCTGGGTTGAATATATTTTGAGACCGGCGCGGTATAATGCATTATATGCCTGGGTTTCAGTATATCCAAGCTCAACCTTTAGGTCGTTAAGCACCTGTTCAAAAAGTGCGTCGTTAAAATATGATGAAGTCTGTTCATTTCCTTTTGCTGAAATATAGCTTTCATTATATTCTGCAATTCTGTCATATACATTATCAGCAAGCGCTTCATTATATTCAGCTTCATCTATATAGCCCTGTTCTTTCATATATTCCAGAACAGTAGCGCGTCTTTCTTTATTATTTTCAGGGTATGATATCGGATTATTTCCGGAAGGATTCTTGGTTATTCCTGCAATAACAGCAGCCTCTGAAATTGTAAGGTCGTTTACGTTCTTGCCGAAATACCGCTGTGAAGCAGCTTGTACTCCAAGCGTATTCTGTCCAAGGTTAATTGTGTTCAGATAGTATTCCAGTATTGTGTCTTTATTAATTTTGTTCTCAAGTTGGACTGCAAGATACTGCTCTTGAATTTTACGTTTTATCTTAGCAATATCTGTATTTTCAGAACCGCCTTCAAATACAGTATTTTTAATGAGCTGCTGTGTGATTGTACTTGCACCCTGACTTAAGTCTTTAGTGGAAAGTGTATTTGCTGCGGCACGTATAATTCCCTTTATGTCTATGCCGTTATGCTGTCTGAAACGCTCATCTTCAATTGCAATAAATGCATTCTGTACATGTGCGGGTACATTATCGAGAGTGACGTACACACGGTTGGCATTCTGACCTATAAGAGTCTGTGTAACATTGCCGTCCGTATCATATATCTTTGTAGAGTAGCCTTCTGGTGAAACATCTATTGTATCTATGTCAGGAGCGGTGTCAATTATTCCTTTGCAGACGCCGAGTACAGCCATTGTACCGAAAAGAATTATAGCTATGAACACAACTAAAACAAGCCTGAATGTCCATACATTCAGCTTTGAGGAAACCTTTCTTCCCGGAGAGGTAAGCCTGTTAAGTTCTGCTATGGTAGATTTCTTTCTGTAGTCCATGATGCGTACCTTTCATAATTCTGAGCATATGTTTTATGTGCTGCCGTGAATAGTAACCTGATTATATCAAAAGATTTGTAATATGGCAAATAAACTTGCATGAAGATATACCAATATATTATAATTGCATCAGGGAGATGTGATATGAGCGAATCGTATAAAGTAGTTTTTAAAGGCGGCTGCGGTGAAATAACTGAAAAAAAATCACGTTTTATTGCACATGTATATCCGATAGAGAAGGCGGATGAGGCAGAAGAGATTATAGGAAAGCTTAAAAAACAGTATTGGGATGCAAGACATAACTGTTATGCTTATGTAATCGGGGATGATACGGCTATGCGAAGGTGCAGTGATGACGGAGAACCGCAGGGAACGGCAGGCAGGCCTATGCTTGATATACTGTTAGGAGAGCGTTTATGTAATGTACTTGTCGTAGTTACAAGATATTTCGGGGGCGTGCTTCTTGGAACCGGAGGACTTATAAGGGCGTATCAGGCAGCAACGAGAGAAGGCCTTGCAGCGTCTGATATAATTGAGAAGAAAAGCGCATATAAGCTTAGGATAACGGTTGATTATACATTTATGGGTAAAATACAGTATATAGCGCAGACGCTTGGAGTTATTACGCTTGATACCATATATGGCGACAAGGTTATATTTATAATGCTTGTGCAGACGGAAAATGAGAAGTCTTTTTGTGAGAAGCTTATGGAAGCTACGTCTGCTTCGTCGGTTGTGGAGAGGGAATGTGCTGTATGGTACGGAGTTTCAAAAGACGGGAGCGCACACATCCTTTCGGAACGTGAAGAATGATTTGATGAAGGTGATGGATAATAATGGATTTATTTGAATACATGGGAGAAAAGCAAAAAGAGAAAGAATCACCGCTTGCTTCGAGGATGAGGCCGCAGATTCTTGAGGATGTTGTAGGGCAGCAGCACATTATTGGACGAGACAAGCTGTTATACCGTGCAATTAAGGCTGACAAGCTGAGTTCTGTTATATTTTACGGACCTCCGGGAACCGGAAAGACTACTCTTGCTAAAGTAATTGCAGGCACAACTAAAGCTGAATTTACACAGATTAACGCGACAGCTTCGGGTAAGAAGGACATGGAAGACGTTATTAAGTCAGCGAAAGACAATCGTGCAATGTATGGGCGTAAGACCATATTATTTGTGGATGAGATACATCGCTTTAATAAAGGTCAGCAGGATTATCTGCTTCCTTTTGTAGAAGACGGAACTATAGTTCTTATAGGAGCAACAACCGAGAACCCGTTTTTTGAAGTAAACGGCGCGCTTCTTTCAAGGTCGCAGTTATTTGAACTTAAGCCTCTTTCTTCGGATGATATTAAGATACTGATAAAACGGGCGCTTAGTGATAAGGAAAAAGGAATGGGCATATATAATGCCGTTATAGATGACGATGCGCTTGCGTTTTTATCCGAAACGGCTAACGGGGATGCAAGAAATGCTCTTAATGCAGTTGAGCTTGGAGTGCTTACGACGTCTCCTTCTGCAGACGGCAAAATACACATCACTATTGAAATTGCTTCCGAATGCATTCAGAAAAAGGTGCTCCGTTATGATAAACAGGGCGACAATCATTATGATACGATATCCGCATTTATTAAAAGTATGAGGGGGTCAGACCCAGATGCCGCAGTATATTATCTTGCACGCATGTTAAATGCAGGAGAGGACATTATGTTTATTGCAAGGAGAATAATGATATGCGCATCAGAGGATGTATCTAATGCCGACCCGAATGCTCTTGTTGTGGCGGTATCAGCCGCGCAGGCGGTAAAGATGTTAGGAATGCCGGAGGCAAGAATAATTCTTGCACAGGCAGCATCATACGTAGCATGTGCGCCAAAAAGCAATTCTGCAATTATGGCAGTAGATGAAGCTATGAATGTAGCGCTTAACGATACCAATGCGACAGTGCCGCCTCATCTTATGGATGCACATTATGGAGGAGCTGCACAGCTTGGGCATGGAATAGATTATAAATATGCCCATAACTATAAAAACCATTATGTAAAACAGCAGTATCTTCCTGACGTACATGTAGGAAAAGTGTTTTATCAGCCTTCTGATAATGGATACGAAAAAGTACAGAAAGAATATCTGAAAAGAATAAAAGAAGAAGCAGAAGAGTAGTTATTCTGCTTCTTCTTTGTCGTCTTCATCAGTTTCTTTGGGAGCTTCATATTTTGCATCATCAGCTTTCTTTTTCAATATTCTGTACATAAGAAGATATGCATAGAACATTACAGGAACGGCAACTGTTGCATATATGCATGCCTTAAAAAGCTGCGGCGTCTGCGGAGAAGTAAATATTGCAGCTATCAGTGTGACGATATACAGTCCGCACAATATTACAATTCCAATAATAGCGATAATTTTTTTCATAAAAATTTCTCTCCTTTAGTTGGCTTCAAAAAAATCCTTTGCAATCCAAGGCTTGTTCATTGCATAAAGGTGAATGCCCCTGACTCCGTGTTTAATGAGGTCAAGCTTCTGCATAACAGCATATTCAATACCTGCTTTTTTCAAGTCTTCAGGATTATTTCGATAGCGGTTTATTCTGTCTGTAAGCTCAGGCGGAATTGATGCATTTGATAAGTCTACCATTGTAGTAACCTGTTTTGCGGTAGTAATTGGCATAATTCCTGCAAGTATAGGAATATGGATACCTGCTTTGTCGGTCATATCAAGAAACCTGTAGAACTTTTCGTTGTCGAAGAAAAGCTGTGAGGTAAGCATTGATACGCCGGCGTCTATTTTCTTTTTAAGGTTCTCAATGTCTTCTTCAATAGTAATTGAATCAGGGTGCTTTTCAGGATAACATGCACCGGCAATAAAGAAGCTTTTGTCAATAGCAGAAACAAGGTCTGAGGCGTGTTTGTAATATCTTGATTCAAATTCATCATCAGTCATATCACGCGGCTTATCGCCGCGAAGCGCAAGTATATTGCTCAGACCGTATTCTTTCATTTTTTTGGTATAAACTTCAAGCTGGTCTTTTGTGAGCGCGGCGCATGTAAGATGTGCAAGCGATTCAATACCGCATTCGTTATATATATATGATGCTATTGCAAGGGTTTCTTTGCTAGTTCCGCCGCCTGCTCCATAGGTCGCGCTTATAAAATCAGGTTCAACGGATTTCATTTCATCTATTGCTTTATATACTATGTGTACATCATCGGTTTTTTTCGGAGGGAAAACCTCAAGCGAGCATATAAGCTCTTTTTTTTCTAAAATATCACTTATCATTATTATATAAATCTCCTTGCCTGTGTAGTGGGATAATTCTAATTTATATCGGTGCCGTTGTCAATTATACTTTTTGCTGTCTATGAGGCTTTCGCAAAAATCACATATATCTTTTGTTGCGTTGACATTGTATTTATCTGCATCTGAATCTGTATTGTTATTAAGAAGCATATTTATTGCAGGAATAAGCTCTTTATATATTTTTTTAACGGGAATGCAGTATCCTTTTTTGCTGAAATAATTCATGTTATACGTCTCACAGCCGGGAATAGGCGATATATGTATAAGGGGCGTGCCTGAAACAAGAGCTTCCGTAGAGGACAGCCCTCCGGGTTTTGAAATAAATATATCGCTGGCTTTCATGTATTTTGCAATGTCGCCTGTAAATTCCAAAGGAATTACATTGTCGCTGTAATGTTTATTAATAAATGAATAAAGTTTTTTATTGCTGCCGCATATTACAATAAAGCATATGGTTTTGTCGTTACGGAAACGGTCATGCAGGATTTTTATTGCAAGGCCGACTTTCCCTGCTCCCATACTTCCTCCGGATATGAGAATATATTTTTTGGACTTATCAAGTCCGAGTGATTTTTTTGCGTCGGATTTTGAATATGAAGCGGTAAAATCAAAACGGCACGGTATTCCAAAAGGCATAAGCTTTTCTTTGGGGATACCGCGTTTTGTATATTCATTTTTTAAATCAGCCGAAGGGATAATATAATAATCACAGTCTGTCTCTTCGGTAAATGGAATGCATGTGTAGTCTGTCGCAATAAATATGGATATTCCCGGATAAATACCTGCATTTTTCATGGCGGTAATTATTTCGGCAGGAAACAGGTGCGGCATTATAATAATATCGGTAGGATTTTCCTTAAGGTAAGCCTGCATATTTTTCATCATAAGTCTGTTAAGATGATAGACAGGCGAACGAAACGGAAGCTTACGATAGAGGTTTCCAAGCCCGTAAATAAGCCCGAATGCTTTCGGAAAAGTTTTGACAATGGATATATAAATATTGTCAATTATATGTTCGCTTTTATTATCGCATAATGAGTACGGATTAATCATTACCGCATGATGGCCCCGCAGGTTTAATTCCTCCGCTATAGCTGTTCCTGCAGCATTATGGCCTCCGCCTGTGCCGCATGACATTATCAGTGCATCCATAGTAATCTGACCTGCAACCTTTCTTTTTGCTCAGTGCTTAAAAAGAGCTTTATCATAACTGCTGTGTGTATTATAAAGAATCCGGTTAATACCGGCATAAATACGTCTGTAAAATACATAATTATGAGCGCTGCGGTATAAGCCGCCATCGTTCTGTAATAATGTGGTATAATGCGGATTATAAGCGAGAAAAAAATAAATGCTGCTGCCAGAATAAGCGCCGGTCTGATATCCGGAAATAATCCAAGCAGACATCCGAAGGTAACTGCAATGCCTTTTCCGCCCTTAAAATGATAAAATACAGGCAGTATATGACCTATAACAGGCGCTGCCAGAACAAGTGTGAGATTAAACGACATCCCGCCGGCGTTAAGAAGATAACAATACACCGGAAGGAATCCTTTTAATATATCTCCGAAAAGAGTTATTATTCCGCAGAAAAATCCGCCGTATGTAAATGCGTTGGCAGCGCCGGGATTGTTATCATTGCTGCATATTAATATATCTTTTTTCATAAATGAAGAACATATGCGTGCAGACAGTATGCTGCCCGACAGATATCCTGCTATTATATAAAGTAAGGTATGGTTCATAAATTATTCTCCCTGTATGTTTTATATAATATAACTCATTTTTTTGATGTTGTAAATGTAATGTACATTTAAGTAAATATGTGCTATCATACAAATGCGTATATACTAATTTTTGAAAGGAATTCTGTTATGGATTATAAAAAGAAATTATCATCTGTATATGAATACATAAAAGGATTTGATTATTATTTTTTGGCTATTCCTCTTTGTATTGCAATTTTTTTGTGGATAATAGGCGCGTTTACCGGAATGTGGCCGGGAGATTCTAATTCTTATAATTCATTCGCCCTGCAGGCTGATTCATGGCTTAACGGGCGGCTTGATTTGGGTATGGATTATGAATGGCTTGAACTTGCAATATTTGACGGCAAATATTTCGTGAGTTTTCCGCCGTTTCCGTCGTATATACTTCTTCCGTTTGCAGTGTTCTGCGGTGCGAATACCCCGGATAATATTATTAATCCCATCGCTACAGTAATAGGAGCAATATATGCGTATAAGCTCTGCCTTAAAGTGCTTGGGAATGAAAAAAACAGCCTGGCTTTCCTGTTTACGATGATTTTATATCTCGGAAGCAATACGATGTTCTTTATTGCTAACGGATGGGTATGGTTTATGGCGCAGAATTTTTCATTTACGCTTACAATAATGGCTGTATATTATGCGTATAAGGCATGTCCGGGATGGTCGCTGTTTTTCTGGGCGTGCGCCGTTGGATGCAGACCGTTCCAGATACTTTATTTTCCTGTGCTTCTGATTTTGATGATTAGTACATGGAAGAAAAATGAACATGATTTTAAGGTAGTAAAAAAGATTAAAAGCGACTGGTACAAAGGAATTCCGTGCTTTCTTGTTGCTTTGTCATATTTTATACTGAATTATGCCAGATTCGGAAGTATATTTGAATTTGGACATAATTACCTGCCTGAATTTACAAGGACGGAGACAGGACAGTTTAATCTGGCATATTTAAAGGGGAATCTTGCCAATATGTTCAGGCTTCCTGAGAGGATTGAAGAAACAGGAAAAATGAATTTCTTTACTTATGACGGAGTTGCGTTTTGGCTTGTTAATCCTATAATTGTACTTTTTGTTATTGTAATAATATACAAGCTTGTTAAAAGCAGGGATAAGAAGCTTGCAATGGGGCTTACGATACTTGCGCTTCTTATGATTCATGTAGTTGTGCTGTGCCTGCACAGAACGCTTGGCGGTTGGCATTTCGGCAACAGATATACATGCGATACGCTTCCGATAGTTTTATTCGGTACGCTAATCTGTATGCCGAAGAGCGAGAAGTTTAAGCCGGCTGTGTATATTATATTCATATTTGGCTTTGCACTGAATCTTTTGGGGACGGTAGCTGCTTATAATCATTGGATTTGATAATGTACTTAGGAAAGAGGTAATTATATTATGTATGTTGGTTCTATTACGGGAAATATAACAGGAACGCTTTATCTGCTTGCATATCAGGTGCTTGGAATTTTGATAGCGTTTCGTATAATTAAAAATGATAAAATGATTTTCAGGATACTTGCGGGCTCGGTGCTTGGAAGTATTGGACTTCACTGGTGCCCGATATTATTTTCGTTTATGTTTGATTTTACCGTTGTTTCGCATGTGAGCGGTCTTGTGCTATTTGCGCTGATAACTCTTCTGGTATATATGATTGTAAAGAAAAAAGATAATAAAAATGTTCCTGATTCCATTAAGAACTATCCGGTTCTTTTTGCAGCGGTGCCTTTGTTTATACTTTTTTGCATGATGCTTTGGAATCATACGCTTGTTCTTAATGATTCAGGCGGATATTCAACGGGGCAGTGCGGATTTGGCGATATGAATATGCACCTTGGTTTTATAACAAGTATAGCCAACCAGCATACGTTTCCGCCGCATTATTCGATTTTCCCTGAGGCAAAGCTTTCTTATCCGTTCCTTTCGGATACCATATCTTCGAGTATATATATATGGGGCGCATCGCTTAGGTACGCATATATGCTTCCTATGTGGGTTGCAATACTGCAGGTAATGTGCGGAATGTATCTGTTTGCCGAAAGCTGGCTTAAAGACAGATGGAAAGCATTTTTGGCATATGTTTTATTTTTCTTTAACGGCGGATTCGGAATTATATATTTTCTGAACGGATATAAGACATTTGATGATTTGATGCATGGATTTTACAATACCCCGACTAATCTTGTGGACGTAAATGTGAGATGGACAAATACTATTGTGGATATGCTGCTGCCGCAAAGGGCAACACTTTTCGGATGGGCAATTTTATTTACCGTATTGTGTGTATTAAGAAATGCATGGGAGAACAGAAGAAAGGACTTTTTCGTGCTTGCGGGTATTATGGGCGGTGCGCTTCCTATGGTACATACGCATTCCTTCCTTGCTCTTGGAATTATATGTTTTGGCTGGCTTATCGGGGATGCGGCAAAGCGTGCAGGTATATTTGTATGGGGAGAAAAAGACGATGGCACAGAAAAAAAGGCGAAGATAATACTTGGCGGAATATGTGCATTTGGGCTTATATTATTTTCAATTCTTTCAGCCGTTCAGAATTCTTCAGAGCAGGGGCTGCCTGATAAGGTTTATATGACACTCGGAATTATCGGAATATTCATTGTTTTCTGCATGGGAATATATATATTCTTTAAAATGCAGAAGAAAGACCGCGTTGATGTTATTAAATTGTGGGGAATTCTTCTTGTAATGGTTGTTGTATTTGCATTTCCACAGCTTTTCTACTGGACTTTCGGACAGGTTGCTTCCGGCGGAATGCTGCACGGACATTTTAACTGGTCCAATACGGGTGACATTGCTGAGCCATATATAATGTATTATCTGAAAAATATAGGACTTGTAGCAATATTGTTTGTTCCGGCGTGGATATTTGCAAAGAAAAGAGATATTGCACATGTATTTCCGGCGCTTATAATATGGTTTTTGTGTGAGCTTATGGTATTTCAGCCAAATGTATACGATAACAATAAGCTTCTTCTGGCTGCGTATATGCTTATATGCTGTTTCGTGGCAGGCGCTGTATGTGATTGGATTCGTGAGGGATTTAAGAAAACTACGGTTTCGTGTATTATGAAATATGCCGTTGTGGTAATTCTTGTTATTGTATGTACTGTATCAGGATTGCTTACAATGGTGCGTGAGCAATATAGCGGAACAAAAGGAGCTAATTATGAGCTTTATAATAAGGAGCTTCTTGATGCATGTACATTTATTGAGGAAAATACGCCTGCTAATTCTGTAATTCTCACGGCAAATAACCATAACAATGCGGTTGCATCGCTTACAGGAAGAAATATTGTATGCGGTTCATCAACATTTTTGTATTTTCATGGATTTGATACTTACAACAGAGAACTTGATGTTGCGGACATGTATTCAGACCCGGCTTCTGCTGCCGATTTGTATAATTATTATGATGTGGATTTTGTTCTTGTCAGCCATGAAGAATATAATGCTTTTGAAAATATAAATGAACAGGCAATATACGATACATTTAACTGTATATACAGTACAGAAAATGTAAGGATATATCAGGTACGGTGATGATATGTAAAGAGACCGGACGCTTTAATTGTAAAGTAATTGCTTTGAGCGTCAGGTCTCTTTTTTCGTAAGCAGCTTTTCGTAAGCAGCATTTGGCTGTGAAGTATTTTACTTTTTAATGAAAGGATTTTTATAATCAGCGCTGTAATGCAGTTCTTCTTCAATTCTTAAAAGCTGGTTATATTTGGAGGTTCTGTCTGTACGGCAAGGCGCTCCTGTTTTAATCTGTCCGGCGTTTAATGCGACTGCGAGGTCAGCGATAACAGTATCTTCCGTTTCGCCTGAACGGTGTGAAAGAACGCATCTGAAACCTGCTTCCTTTGCGGTTGTTACGGCTTCTATTGCTTCCGTAAGGGTTCCTATCTGGTTGACTTTTACAAGAATCGCATTTGCACATTCGCTGCCGATTCCTTTAAGAAGCCTTTTAGTATTAGTTACAAACAGGTCGTCGCCGACAAGCTGAACCTTTTCACCAAGTCTTTTGGTGAGTTTTTTCCAACCGTCCCAGTCTTCTTCGTTAAGACCGTCTTCAATAGATTTCAGAGGATATTTTTCACACAGTTTTTCGTAGAGCTCAATCATTTCTTCTGTTGAGCGCATTGTTCCCTGTGTTTCGCTGTCAGAAGAGCGGGTTTCACTTGGGAAATAATACATTCCGGCATCTTCCTGATATAATTCGCTTGCGGCAGCGTCCATTGCAAAGACGATATCTTTACCCGGTTCATATCCGGCTTTTTTTACGGCTTTGGTAAGATATTCAAATACTTCAAATGAATCTTTTAGGTCTGGTGCAAAACCACCTTCGTCACCTACTGCAGTTACTTTGCCTTCGGATTCAAGTATCTTTTTTAATGCATGATAGACTTCCGTTCCCATTCTAAGTCCTTCAGCAAATGAATCTGCGCCTACGGGCATTATCATAAATTCCTGAAAATCAACTTTATTGCGGGCATGTACGCCTCCGTTTAAAATATTCATCATAGGAACAGGCATTTTGTGTGACTGGGCTCCGCCGAGATACATATAAAGAGGTACTCCAAGAGCTTCGGCTGCTGCTCTTGCACACGCCATTGATACGGCGAGTATGGCATTGGCGCCAAGTCTGCTTTTATTTTCAGTGCCGTCAAGAGTGCACATCATATGGTCAATAAGAGCCTGTTCGAGAGCATTTTTTCCTAAAAGACATTTTTTAATTTCAGTATTAACATTTTTTACTGCCTGAAGAACTCCCTTTCCATAGTAACGCGTCTGATAGCCACATGGGTCGTTTTCATCATTTTTAACTTCTTTATCCCGTAATTCAACTGCTTCAAACATACCTGTCGAAGCGCCGCTCGGCACGCTTGCCCGGCCGACATGACAGTCGTTTACGGTAACTTCCGCTTCGACAGTAGGATTTCCTCTTGAATCGAGGACTTCTCTGGCATGCACATCTGTTATTTTCAAATAATTCACTTTGATTACCTCCAAATATATTTTGTATTTATTATGTGGAATGGAATTTTTTTTATTCATAAAAAAATTTTGGAATAAGTGTATATTTAAGGAAAATAGGTGCATACTACTAACAAGCCGATAAGTTACTGAGAAATCAGCCTTACGGAATACGCAATGTGTTTAAACCCCCTCTTACGCATATTGCGTAACAAAGGATAAAGTTTTAATACTTAATCCTCCCCTTAACGGGCCTCGTGTATACTCAGATGCACGAGGCCTTTTTAGTGCACAGATGAGCCATGAATAGTAACAGAAAAATGTATACGAATAACATTGAAAAACTTAGAAAAATGTGCAATACTATATTTGGCTGAAAGAAAGGAATATATAGTATGAAAAATTATATTAAAGGAATTGTTCTGTGCCTTATAATTGCTGTTCCTTCATGGTTTATAGGAAAGCGGTTTCCTATAATAGGCGGTGCGGTTATAGCTATTCTTGCCGGAATGGTCGTTACTTTATTTATAAAGGATAAGACTTCGTTTGAGACAGGCATAAAATTCACTTCAAAGAAAATCCTTCAGTGGGCGGTTGTTCTTCTTGGCTTTGGAATGAATCTTAATGTTATATTTAAGACAGGCGCTCAATCACTTCCTATTATTATATGTACGATTGCGACGTCGTTAATTATCTCATTTGTTTTACATAAAGCAATGCATATTCCTTCAAAAATATCTACGCTTGTCGGCGTAGGTTCATCAATATGCGGCGGCTCTGCGGTTGCGGCTACGGCGCCGGTAATAGATGCAGATGACGAGGAAGTTGCACAGGCTATATCGGTTATATTTTTCTTTAATGTGCTTGCCGCGATTATTTTCCCGTATTTCGGTCAGCTTATAGGTTTTGATACAGGTTCGGGGGAGGCTTTTGGTATATTTGCCGGAACAGCCGTAAATGATACTTCTTCAGTGACAGCTGCCGCGTCTACATGGGATAATATGTGGAATCTTGGCTCTGCCACGCTTGATAAAGCAGTAACGGTAAAGCTTACGAGGACTTTGGCAATTATACCTATAACGCTTGTTCTGGCATTTATCCGTACAAGAAAAAACGGTAAAGATGCATCAAAGGTTAGTATGAAAAAGATATTCCCGTTTTTTATATTGTATTTTGTGGCGGCGTCAGTAATTACAACTGCAGCAATTAGTTTTGGAGTTTCGCCGTCATTTTTTAATCCGATAAAAGAACTCAGTAAATTTTTTATAGTTCTTGCTATGGCGGCAATAGGGCTTAATACTAATATTATCAAGCTGATTAAGACCGGCGGAAAGCCTATTATTATGGGGGCGTGCTGCTGGGTTGGAATTACTGCGGTAAGCCTTATAATGCAGCATGTTATGGGACTTTGGTAAATATGAGGAGGAAATTATTATGGAAAATGAAAGCGCAGATAACCTTCTGATAAAAATTCTTGACGCAGATACGGTAAGAGAAAAGCTGATACTTATTAAAGACAACAAGGAAAAACTGGATGCAAGGACACTTGGAAATATTGCAGTCGTATTTGACCTTGTTCCTGACACTGACCATCCTGAGGAGCTTTTTGTGCAAATTGTACAATACCTTGAGACAAGAGCGCGGTTCGAGACGGAAAGGCTTAGATGAATTGTACAAATGATACGGGCAAATATTGTGTAATGCATATATTTACTTTTAAATAATCAGAGTATATAATACTTGACAAACATATGTTTTTATATTAGTATATACGATATAAGAACGCTAGTTCGACTTAAGGAGGAGACATTTATGGCTGACAGCAACAAGCTTAAAGCACTTGAATCAGCACTTTCGCATATTGAGAAGCAGTATGGTAAAGGTGCAGTTATGAAACTTGGGGATAAAGGCGCGGTACTTAATGTTGAGGCTATACCGACAGGTTCTTTGAGCCTTGATATAGCGTTGGGAGTAGGCGGAGTGCCGAGAGGAAGGATTGTTGAGATATACGGACCTGAATCAAGTGGTAAGACTACTGTTGCCCTTCATATAGTGGCAGAGGTACAGAAGCGCGGGGGGATTGCAGGATTTATTGATGCTGAACATGCGCTTGATCCTGTATACGCCGGTAATATCGGTGTTGATATTGATAATCTTTATATATCACAGCCGGATAACGGTGAGCAGGCTCTTGAGATTACCGAGACTATGGTAAGGTCAGGGGCGATGGATGTTATAGTTGTCGATTCTGTTGCGGCGCTTGTTCCGAGAGCAGAGATTGACGGAGAGATGGGAGATTCACATGTAGGGCTTCAGGCAAGACTTATGTCTCAGGCGCTTCGTAAGCTTACACCTGTAGTAAGCAAATCGGGATGCGTTGTTATATTTATCAATCAGCTTCGAGAAAAAGTTGGGGTTATGTTTGGTAATCCTGAGACAACTACAGGAGGACGTGCTCTTAAGTTTTATTCTTCAGTAAGAATGGATGTAAGAAGAATAGAGACCCTTAAGCAGAACGGTGAATTTATAGGCAACAGGACAAGAATCAAAGTTGTTAAGAATAAAGTCGCTCCGCCGTTTGCAGAAGCAGAATTTGACGTTATGTTTGGTAAAGGTATATCAAAAGAAGGAGATATACTTGACCTTGCAGTTAAGAAGAATATTATTAATAAAAGCGGAGCATGGTTTGCATACAACGGTGATAAGATTGGACAGGGTCGTGAGAACGCAAAGACATTTCTTTCATCACATCCTGATATTATGCAGGAAGTAGAAGAAAAAGTACGGGCTTTGTATATTGATAATAATAATGATGAAGAGGAACCTAAAGAACCTCAGGAATAGCAATCGTAAGTTTTTTACAATAAGTTAGGTGATGATTTGGAATCAGATTCAGAATATAAGCGTGCCCTTAATAAGGCCCTTGTACTTATCGGACACAATGACCGGACTGCTTATGAAGTGAAAGCCAGGCTTATACAAAACGGCTTCTCAGAAGATACAGCCGTGCAGGTCACAGAATATCTTATTAATGAAAGATATATTAATGACAGGCGTTATGCAGAGTATTATGTAGTTTGTTACAGTAGTAAAAGGAGCATTTCAAGAATCCGCAGAGAGCTTATATCAAAAGGAATTGATAAGGATATTGTTGATGATGTCTTGGATGAGTGCGACGATACGGAAGCTTTCAATAAAGCGCTTGAAAAGCAGCTTAGAAAAAGGGGAATCAGCGATATAAGCGAAGCAGATTATATGACGAGGAAAAAGATAGCAGACTCTTTGTATCGTCAGGGTTTTTCGGCTGTACGACTGCAGAATTCTATGACGGATTATGATAATTATTGAGTATTATGTGATGAAGAAGTTGCACTACGGGTATATCAATAAAACCTGTGGCGCAACTTTTTCAATATAACATGTGGTCGCATGACCATATATTATTATATTGAAGAATAACAATTAAAATGATATCTTTGACTTACATTAATTAATGTAAATTATATGTCAGTGGATATCTGGAAAGGTATATATCATGGCAAAGAAGATAACAAGAAAGGATATCGCACAGAAAGCGGGTACGTCTGTTTCAGTAGTGTCTCGGGCGCTGAATAGAAGTGGATATGTCAAGGAAGAGAAAAGACAGAAAATATTGCAGATAGCCAGAGAACTTAATTATATACCTGATTCAGTTACTATGGAGCTGCAGGAGCAAAAAACAAAGCAGATTATATTCTTGTGTAATGATATCAGGAATCCGTTTTATATTCAGATGTATCAGGGAATGTTAGATGCTGCAAAAGATTTAAACTATAGAATAGTGCTTGATGGGAATATGGAATTAAGCAATATTAGGAATGTATTGACAGATGGCATTATATTCTCAAATCAGATTGCAGCAGCACAGTATTTAGATACATATGGAAAAAATTATGATATTCCTGTTGTGTGTGCATCTTATGCAGATATTGTTGACGTTAAAAAATCAATTACGATGGTTGAGATAGACATGTTTAAGGCTGTGGAAATTGCCTTGGATTATTTATGGAACATGGGACATCGTAAGATAGCATACGCTACGCCTCATGACCCAATTTATTCGTCAAGGGGAAATGCATATATGAACTGGCTTAGGGACAAGGGAATTGAACCTGAGAAATATATGTTAAAAGTTCCTTTTAGCAATGAACAGGAAGATTCTCATTTAGATTTTCGTATATTAGGCAGACTGGCAGCTTACGAGTATGTGAGGTCAAATAATAATGCGAGTGCAATATTAGCTTTTAATGATGAGTATGCATATGGAATTATGTATGGGCTTATGGAAATGAAGATATCTGTACCGGATGATGTATCGATAATGGGTATGGATGGAACATATACAAGGCAATACATGAGTAAAAAGCTTACAACAGTATCATTATTTCCGGAGAAACAGGGAGCATTGTGTGTACAGAATTTAGTAAATATTATTGAAAAGAAGTCTCACAAGTACATTACAAGAATTACTCCGAAGATAATAGAAGGAGATACTGTATATCATAAAAAATGACAGTCGGAAGCAGTAAGAAGATTGGAGTGTGTATTATTGTGGTTAAGAATAAGAATTTTAACACCGGTTGGCTTTATGCTCCGTATGACTATGAAGATGGTTATTCGGTGGATTTAAGTGAGCAAACATTCGAGCCGGTATGTGTACCTCATGCAAATAAAATATTAAAATCATATAAGGGTGATGATTTTCAGGCTCAGATAGAATCTTATCGCTTTGTATCATGGTACAGAAGACATTTTGTACTTGATGGTTCTTATGCGAATAAAAAAGTTTGGGTTGAGTTTGAAGGCGTTGCAACGGTTGCAAAAGTATATGTGAACGGTGAATATGTAGGAGAACACAAGGGTGCATATACGGGATTTACATTTGATATTACAGATTATATCAAAGCAGACGGAAGTGACAATGTCATTGCGGTGCGTGTGGATTCTACAAAGCAGAAAGAGGTTCCGCCGGAGATTGGAAATGTGGATTACTGCTTATTTGGCGGTATTGTTAGAAATGTTAATATGATTGTGACCGAAAAGATTTATGTCGATGATATAACCATTACAACACCTTGTATTGATTCAGGAGACAGTGCGGTACATATAAAGACTATAGTGAAAAATGACACAAATGAAGCAGAGGACATTGAAGTTGAAGCGATTATAAAGGATGCATCAGGTAATGCCGTGACTACAGGATTAAAGAAAATGAGTCTTAAGAATAACGGTAAATCTGAGTGTGAATTCGATACCGGGGAAGTAAAGGATGTAAAGCTTTGGTGTGTGGATGAGCCTAATTTATATACAGCAGAAATAAGAATCAGGAACGGGAATAGATATACTGATGTGACATCTGAAAGATTCGGTTTCAGATGGTTTGAATTTACTGATACAGATGATGAATCCGCATTTTACATAAATGGCAAAAAGATGAAGTTATCAGGTATCAACAGACATGAGCAGTGGCCTTGGATTGGCAGGGCTGCCAATGATAAGCTTCAGGCTTCAGATGCTGATTTAATAAAGAAAACGGGCTTAAATGCAGTGAGATGTTCACATTATCCACAGAGCAAATCATTCCTTGAAAGATGTGATGAAATCGGTCTTATTGTATTTGAGGAAGCGCCGGGATGGCAGGATATCGGAAATGATACATGGAAAGAGGTTTATATAGAAAATGTAAAGGAAATGATATCAAGGGATAAAAACCATCCGTCTATTATAAGCTGGGGCGTACGAGTGAATGAATCTTATGACGATCATGATTTGTACGAGAAAACCAACAGTATTGCAAGAGAAATGGACAGTACAAGACCTACTCATGGTGTGAGAAGGTTGGAAACTTATAATGACGGCGAATGTCAGGAAGACCTTTTTGGTGCAAATTATACATATCCTGATTTTCCTAGAATCAGACCATTTATTGTAACAGAACATTCTATGGACTGGTGGAGCGGAGACGGATGTCCGGGAGCGACAGATTCCCAGGCATGTGTATTTATTAGCTCATTTGGTGATGCTGTTAATTACTATTATGGAAATAAATTCTGTTTGGGTGGTTTTGGATGGAGTATGTTTGACTATAACAATGAAGTAAATTACACAAAAACAGGTCATTTATTCTATAGTGGTTTGTATGATATATTCAGATATGAGAAGCCGGTGTCATACCTTTATAAGTCACAGAAGGATATAGAGGATGAAGCCGTGTTATACATTGCAAATTATTGGACGAATACTTCCACAAAAGATGTTATGGTTCTGAGTAATTGTGATGAAGTAGAATTATTTGTAAATGGAAATTCTATAGGAAAGCTTGCGCCAAACACGTTTGAGAATATACCTCATCCGGCATTTGTATTTAAAAATGTAAAATTTGAAGAGGGAGAATTAAAAGCCGTAGGCTATGTGGATGGTGTCAGCGTTGCTGAATATGTTAGAAATACGCCAAAGGAAGCGTCTAAGCTTGTACTCAGCGCAGATTATAATACACTTACTGCAGATGGTTCTGATTTTACACAGGTGAAGGTAGAATTAGTGGATGAAAACGGCACGGTTCTTCCGTATGACAAGTCAAAGGTTAGAATATCGGTATCTGATTTAGGAACATTTGTTGGCGAAGAGGAGATAGAACTAGAAGGAGGCCATACCGGATTCATAGTTCAGTCAAAATATAATAAGACAGGTGTGATAACCTGTAAGGCAGAGCCTGTAGATAATGATGCGATTGAACCGGCAACAATTGAGATTCAGGTGACAGCATTTGATGAATCAAATATTGTGCCGATATCATAATATTACTCCAAAAAAATATACAAAAAGTTGTAAGAGTGTCGCTCCGTAACTAATTATTAGTTATGGAGCGATATTCTTTTTTGGGAAAAGCCTAACCGCCACGCCTCATTCATGCAGGCATGATGAGACTTTGTCTAAAACGATTAGGTCTTGAATAGTAACTGTAATATTAAAATTAAAATAAACATATAATACCCATGCTTGACATAATTTATGAAAAAGTATAAAATTATAACGTTGTAAATATGTACAATGAAAATTAAATAAAGGAGGTGCTTCTGTGCCAGATATTAAATTCATAGTTATAGCCAGTATAGTTGTAATTGTGCTATTTGTCATTATAGCTTTTGCTGCATGGAAGATGGCGATATCCTATCATATAAAAGTAAGTGAAGCTAAGATAGGAAGCGCTGAAGACAGAGCAAGAGAGATTATAGATGATGCATTGAAAACGGCAGAAACTAAGAAAAGAGAAGCTATGCTTGAAGCAAAAGAAGAGGCTCTTAAGAAAAAAAATGAACTTGAAAGAGAGACTAAAGAGCAGAGAGCAGAACTTCAGAAGTATGAAAAAAGAGTTTTATCAAAAGAAGAGTCAGTTGATAAAAAGATGGAGGCTCTTGAAAAGAGAGAAGCTAAAGTTGTATCAAAAGAAGCAGAGTTAGACAAGCTTAAAAAAGAGACAGAGGAACTTAGGGAAAGTCATTTAAGAGAGCTTGAAAAGATTTCGGGATTAACATCTGAACAGGCTAGAGAGGTGTTGCTTAATAGTGTTGAGGAAGATGTTAAACATGAAACAGCGGTTATGATTAAAGAGATGGACCGTCAGGTTAAAGAAGAATCTACTAAGAGAGCACGTGATTATGTAGTTAATGCTATTCAGAGATGTGCGGCAGACCATGTCGCAGAGACAACAATTTCTGTTGTACAGCTTCCTAGTGATGAGATGAAGGGAAGGATTATCGGAAGAGAGGGACGCAACATACGTGCACTTGAAACTATGACCGGTGTAGAGCTTATAATTGATGATACTCCTGAAGCAGTTGTATTATCAGGATTTGACCCGATTCGGAGAGAGATTGCACGTATCGCACTTGAAAAGCTTATTGTAGACGGACGTATTCATCCGGCAAGGATTGAAGAGATGGTCGAGAAGGCTAAGAAGGAAGTTGACAATCTTATCCGTGAAGAGGGAGAAGCAGCTACACTTGAAGTAGGAGTACATGGAATACACCCTGAACTTGTAAAATTACTTGGAAGAATGAAGTTCAGGACGAGCTTTGGACAGAATGCATTAAAGCATTCGATTGAAGTGGCTCATTTATCCGGAATACTTGCCGGTGAGATTGGTGTTGACATTCGCATGGCAAAGCGTGCCGGACTTTTACATGATATAGGAAAAGCTGTAGACCATGATATGGAAGGGTCGCATATACAGCTTGGTGTTGATTTATGTAAGAAATATAAGGAATCCGCACTTGTTATTAATGCAGTTGAGGCGCATCATGGTGATGTAGAACCTGAGAGCCTTATTGCATGCATTGTTCAGGCAGCTGACGCTATATCAGCCGCAAGACCTGGGGCAAGACGAGAGACACTTGAAACATATACAACGAGATTAAAGCAGCTTGAAGACATAGCCGGCAGCTTTAAGGGAGTTGAAAGATCATTTGCTATACAGGCTGGCCGTGAAGTACGTGTAATGGTTATTCCTGAGAAGATAAGTGATGATGATATGGTACTTCTTGCAAGAGATATGGCGAAGCAGATTGAAAGCGAATTGCAGTATCCGGGGCAGATTAAGGTTAATATCATAAGGGAGTCAAGAGTAACTGATTACGCAAAATAGTTACATTGAAAAAAGAAGGGCTGATTACTATTAGTATGCTGATAGTAATCGGTCTTATTTATTTTTGAGGAGCGTCCGATAGCTTGGGAAATTAGCAAAGCGCGTTTCTTAAGTTATATCCATGTCGGAATAGTAATTATATATCGGCATACAATTTAATGGGTGAATATAATGCGTAAAAAATCTTTTGCAATAGTAATAGTAACATTTGTCATGGCGGCATTTATATGTATGATAAGCGGATTTATTAATATGAAGCTGTTGTATACAAAAGCAGGCGCGGATATAATGTTATCCGATACGTTTAGAAGTATAAAGCTTACTCCTTTTGAACAGAAATTATTATATTATTACAGTACATTACCGAATGGCTCAAAGGAGCTTATCGGTGTTAATGCCGATATATTAAAAAAAGTTGTATACGATAATGTGTATAATGCACTTGCGGAGAATCAGAAAACCGGGAATACTAACGCTAAAGCGCCAATGATGATACAGAAGGTTTTACCTAAGGAAAAGTTTTTGGAATGTTATAATGCGTACTATGCCGTTATTAATGATATAAAATATTTTCCGGTAGCTAAGGATAACGTAAATAATATTTTTGTATCTTATGAAGACAGCTGGGGAGAAAAAAGAACATATGGCGGAGACAGACACCATGAAGGAACGGATATAATGTCCGGCAATAATGAAGAAGGATATTTTCCCGTTATAAGCATGACGGACGGTGTTGTGGAAAAAAAGGGATGGCTTGAGCTTGGAGGTTACAGGCTGGGTATAAGAAGTCCTTCGGGAGGATACTATTATTATGCGCATCTTAACAGCTATGCAGACGGAATTGAGGAAGGAAAAGAAATAAAAGCGGGCAGCGTCATCGGAACGATGGGAAGTACCGGATATGGCGAAGAAGGAACAACAGGCAAATTTGACGTGCATCTGCATCTTGGAATATATTACGGTGATGATGAAATAAGCTTCAATCCGTATGCATTATTAAATATTTGCAAAGACAGTATGATTGAGTTTGCGGTTGTTGACAATTAATAATTAAATGATTATCATATCATTATCAAATGCAGAAAGAGGAAAAATACATGAAAAAACCATTTGTAACAAAGGAACAGGTAGAGGAGATTGCTAAGGTTTATCCTACGCCTTTTTATGTTTATGATGAAAAAGCGATAAGAGAGAATGCAAGAAAGTTAAAAAAGGCATTTTCATGGAATAAAGGATTCAGGGAATATTTTGCTGTAAAGGCAACTCCTAATCCGTTTATTTTAAAGATACTACAGGAAGAAGGATGCGGTGTCGATTGTTCCTCGCTGACAGAGCTTATGTTATCTGAGTCGCTCGGATTCAGAGGCAGTGATATTATGTTCTCATCTAATGTAACTCCTGCTGAAGAATATAAAAAAGCAGCAAAGCTCGGAGCATTTATTAATCTTGATGATTATACGCATATTGAATTTTTGGAAGAAAATGCAGGCATACCTGAAACAATATGCTGCAGATATAATCCGGGCGGAGTATTTTCTCTTGGAACCGATATTATGGACAACCCCGGAGACGCTAAATACGGACTTACGAAAGAGCAGATGACTGATGCTTACAAGAAGCTTATAAAAAAAGGAGCAAAGCATTTTGGAATACATGCATTTTTAGCAAGCAATACAGTAAGCAATGAATACTATCCGACGCTTGCAAAGATACTTTTTGAGCTTGCCGTTCATTTGAAAAATGAAACGGGAGCTGATATATCTTTTATAAATTTATCGGGAGGCGTTGGAATTCCATATACGCCTGATAAGGAGCCTAACGATATAATGGTTATCGGTGAAGGGGTAAAAAAAGCGTTTGAAGAGATACTCGTACCTGCGGGACTTGGAGACGTAGCTATATTTACCGAGCTTGGACGATATATGCTTGGACCGTACGGAGGTCTTGTAACAAAAGCTATCCATGAAAAGCATATATATAAAGAATATATTGGTGTGGATGCGTGTGCAGCTAATCTTATGCGTCCGGCGATGTACGGAGCATATCATCATATTACGGTACTTGGAAAAGAAAATGCTCCATGTGACCATAAATATGACGTTACAGGTTCACTTTGTGAGAACAATGATAAGTTCGCGATTGACAGAATGCTTCCTAAGATAGATATGGGAGATTATCTGTTTATCCATGATGCGGGTGCGCATGGATATGCAATGGGTTACAATTATAACGGAAGGCTTAAATCAGCGGAGCTTCTTCTAAAAGAGGACGGAGAAGCAGAGTTAATCAGAAGAGCGGAAAAGCCGCAGGATTATTTTGCTACGTTTGATTTTTGCGATATACTTAAAGACATGAAGTATTAATATATCAGCGTTTATAGTATTTATATATGAGACCGGATGTATGCCGGTCTCATTTGACACATCAGGACTTAGAGTGAATAAGATATATTAACGTAAATCAGGGGTCAGACATTATGCAGAGGGTTTCAAAGCTTGTAAGGTTATCCTATGCACACAAAATGGGTCTGTATGGACAGGGCATAGTTGTTGCGGTAGTAGATTCGGGAATTGCAAAACATGCTGATATAGCTGACAGGCTGATTGCATCAGCCGATATGGTTAATCACAGAAAAGATTTTTATGACGATAACGGACATGGAACGCATGTAGCAGGTATAATCGGAGCAAACGGAAGCACACTTAAAGGCATGGCGCCTAAGTGTGAATTTGTCAGCGTAAAAGTGCTTGACGGACGCGGAGGCGGAAAGATTGAAAATGTTCTTGCAGGACTTAGATGGCTTTATGATAATGCAGACAGATATAAGGTAAGAATCATCAACATATCCGTAGGTACTCCTGCCGGCAAAGATGTCGATGAGGATTCTGAACTTGTAAGAATGGTTGATATGCTTTGGAATCGTGGTTATATAGTTCTTGCGGCAGCAGGTAATAACGGTCCGAAAAGTTACAGCGTAGGAGCGCCGGGTATAAGCAGGAAGATAATTACCGTAGGCGCCAGTGATGACAGCGTCGAGGTTACAGACGGAATGCGCTATACAAAAATGCGTAATTATTCAGGGAGAGGGCCGACTAATGCATGCATTAAAAAACCTGATATAGTTGCGCCGGGAAGCGGAATACTTTCATGTAATAATATGTATGGAAAACGCAGATACTCAGTAAAGAGCGGAACGTCAATGGCGACGCCTGTAGTATCAGGAGCTGTAGCGCTTCTTTTATCAAAATATCCTGATATGACCAACAGGGAAGTTAAGATACGGTTAAAGGATACAGCTGTCGATTTGGGACTTCCCCACAGCATACAGGGTTGGGGAATGTTAGATGTAAAAAGACTTGTTGGAGATAAATAATGAAACAGATATTTAAAATTAATTACAGGAGTATTGTTATATTTGAACTTATATACAGACTGATATACGTAGTGCTGTTTCAGAGTATATCAGTAAGGCTTATTAACTTTCTGCTTGATGTGTATGGCTTCAGTTATCTTAATATAAAAAATATCAAAGGGCTTTTATTAAACCCTCTGACTTATCCGGTATTTATAGCAATTATTTTAGTGGCTCTTTTATTTGCAGGTTTTGAGATTATTGTTTTATATACGGGATTCCGTGCGGCAAAAGAAGGAAAGCGACTTAAATTGTTTCCGATGTTATTACGGGCGTTAAAACGTACCGGTCATATGATTAAGCCGAAAAACCTACCGTTATTTTTGCTGGCAGGCGGATTGTTTTATGTATTTGAATCATTTCTTATATATAAGCTTACCGAATTATCTATTCGTGCTGCTGATATTAAAAATGCGTTGCTGGATATAAAAGTATTTTTTGTACTTTGGATATTTATTATTGCGGCGGCAGTTGTATGCGTAATAATTAATATGTTTGCCGTATGCTATGGTGTATTTAATAACTGTGACAGAAAAGAAGCCTTAAAAGAAGGCAGAAAGTTTTTTAAAGACAGAGTGCTTAAGTCACTTGCAGTATATTTTGTCAGTACATTAATTTATCTTGCATGTTTTTATCTGATTCGCGCAGTTCTTATGGTTGTAATGTCTACTCTTGTAGTGATATTTGCGGCAGATAATCTTGAAATGGCTTTAATTGTAGTCATAAGTAAATATATTGACTACATTCTTATATTCTTTTTCAGTATAGCGGTATGTATGATATATTCCGGAATTACAGTTGGGATTTTTTATAATTTTGAACCCGTAAAAAATGAACAGCCGAATGAAAGCGACGGCGGCAACACGGAGCTTAATAAAAGAATAGCTGTATTTATGGCGGCGGTACTTGTAATCGGAACGGTATACAATATAGTTGACGTCGTAAGAAACGGCAACCTTAAAACGCATAATTCATTTGAAGGGATTACAATAACGTCACACAGGGGTTATTCTGATGAAGCGCCGGAGAATACCCTTCCGGCACTCTCGCTTGCAATAGACAGCTTTGCAGATTACGCAGAGATAGATGTCAGGCAGACAAAGGACGGTGTGCTTATTCTTATGCATGATGCAAGCCTTAAGCGAACCACCGGCATGAATAAAAATGTATGGGACATGGACTATGAAAGTATATTAAAGCTTGATGCAGGTTCAGGATTTGCAAGAAAATATGCGGGCACAAAAATTCCTTCTCTTTTGGAGGCGCTAAAGCTCTGCAAAGGAAAGATAAAGCTTAATATTGAGATAAAAAAAGGCCCGAACGATAAAGATATGATTAAGAAGCTTATAGAAATGATAGAAGAGCTTGATATGGAAAAACAGTGTATATTTTCATCTACAAGTTATGAATATCTCAAAGAGATTAAAGGTTATGATACGGATTATCATACAGGGTATATTGTGGCAGCCGGATACGGAAATTATTTTGATGATGAAAATATAGATTTTTTCAGTGTTAATTCTTCATATTTGTCCGAAGCCAGCATAAATCTTGCACACAGCTATGGAAAAGGAATATACGCATGGACTGTCAATACTAAGACGGAGATTAACCGTATGAAACGGATAGGGGCAGACGGAATAATAACCGACAAGCCTATATATGCAAGAGAAGTTTTGTTTGGAGACGAGAAAACACAGTCTCTTGTTTCATATATTAAAATGCTTATACAATAGTCCTTGAAATTTTGGATAAATATATTTATACTAATAAGAATAAAACTTACAGACAGGAGGATGAGAGCATGGAAGTATCAGGCGAAAAACTTGAACTGGATAACGGTGAACTAAAATCCCAGACCCCGGAAAGCTTTATGGAACCGAAAGTTTTATTTGACATGTTAATTAATCATCTGCGCATGTATCATCCTTCCGATAATCTGGATATAATTTATAAGGCGTATGATATATCAAGCAAAGCTCACCAAGAGCAGAAGAGAAAGTCAGGTGAACCGTACATTATTCATCCGCTTTGTGTGGCTATTATACTTGCACAGCTTGAGATGGATAAGGAGACTATTGTTGCCGGTATTCTTCATGATGTTGTAGAAGATACGAAATATACTCTTGATGACATTACAAAGATATTCGGCGAAGAGATTGCCCTTTTGGTTGACGGAGTTACCAAACTCACTCAGCTTAATTATACTGCCGATAAGATAGAGATGCAGGCGGAGAATCTGAGAAAGATGTTTCTTGCAATGGCAAAGGATATAAGAGTTATTCTTATAAAGCTTGCCGACAGGCTGCACAATATGAGGACGCTTCAGTTTATGAAGCCTGAGAAGCAGAAGGAAAAGGCAAGAGAAACGCTTGATATATATTCTCCTATAGCACACAGGCTTGGTATTTCAAAAGTCAAGGTAGAACTTGATGACCTTTCATTAAAATATCTTCAGCCTGAGATATATGATGAGCTTACCCAAAAGCTCAATTCTATGAAAGTAGAAAAGGTTTCTTTCCTGCAGCAGATAGTTGCAGAGGTCAGTGATAATATAGCAGCAGCTAATATAGAAGCAAAGATAGACGGAAGAGTAAAGCATCTGTTTTCAATTTACAGAAAAATGAGAAATCAGCATAAGACTCTTGACCAGATATATGATTTATTTGCAGTAAGGATTATTGTAGAGAATGATAAGCAGTGCTATGAAGCGCTTGGAATAATCCATGAGATGTATAAGCCGATTCCGGGACGTTTTAAAGATTATATTGCAATGCCTAAGCCTAACAAATATCAGTCCCTTCATACAACGTTGATAGGCCCTAAGGGACAGCCGTTTGAGATTCAGATTCGTACTTATGATATGCACAGGACTGCTGAATATGGTATTGCAGCGCATTGGAAGTATAAAGAGGGTATTGACGGAAAATCGCAGGATAATGAGGAAGCTAAGCTTACATGGCTTCGACAGATTCTTGAATGGCAGCAGGAGATGTCTGATAATAAGGAATTTCTTACGCTGCTTAAGAGTGACCTTGATTTATTTTCTGACAGCGTATACTGTTTTACTCCACAGGGCGACGTCAAAACTCTTCCGACAGGCTCAACGCCTATAGATTTTGCATATAGTATACATACGGCTGTAGGTAATAAGATGGTCGGTGCAAGAGTGAACGGTAATCTGGTTACTATAGATTATAAGATTCAGAACGGAGACCGTATAGAGGTTATTACGTCACAGAATTCAAGGGGACCAAGCAGAGACTGGCTTTCCATAGTTAAGAGCACGCAGGCCAGAAGTAAGATTAACCAGTGGTTTCGTGCGGAGTTTAAGGAAGAAAATATTGCAAAAGGCCGAGAGCTTATCGTGTCTTATGCCAAGACAAAGGGTCTTCCGATATATGATTATCTGAAACCTGAATATCAGGACGTATGCCTTAGAAAATATGGTTTCAGAGATTGGGATTCACTGCTTGCTTCGGTAGGGCACGGCGGACTTAAGGAAGGTCAGATTGTCAACAGGCTTGCAGAAGAATACAATAAAAAGAACCGTAAGGCTGTTACTGACGAGCAGATTATTAAAAATATCGAAGAAAAAGGCGTTAAGGTTCAGGCAGATAAGTTAAATGCCGCAACAGGCAAAAAGGGCAATGGAATTATTGTCGAAGGAATGGATGATTTGGCAGTACGTTTTTCAAGATGCTGTAATCCGGTTCCGGGTGATGAGATTGTTGGATTTGTAACGAGAGGACGTGGCGTATCCATTCACAGAACCGACTGCGTTAATGTAATGAATATGCCGGAAGAAGACAGAAAACGGCTTATCGAGGCAGAATGGCGCAGCGGTGGTTCAAAAGATAATGAAATGTATGCTACGGAGATTATAGTATACTGCCACGACAGAAGCGGAATACTGTTTGATATTACAAAGATATTTACTGAAAGAGAAATTGATGTAAAATCAATGAATGTACGAACCTCTAAAAAAGAAACAGCAACAATTAATATAGGATTTGAAGTTAAAAGTAAAGAAGCGCTTGCCGCGCTTGTCAGTAAAATCAGGACAGTAATAGGTGTTATTGATATAGCGAGGACTTCAAGCTGATAATTAAAAAGGAGATATTATGTTTTTAAAATATTACGTAGTAGGCGATGTTCAGACTAACTGTTACATTGCTGCCGCTGATATATCGAAAAGCTGCGTGGTTATTGACCCGGGTGATGAAGCGGAATATATTATGTCTGAGGCTGCAAAACTTGGATATACAATAGATGCAATAATTTTAACGCACGGTCATTTTGACCATATTCTCGGAGTTAATGATATAAAAGAAAAGACCGGATGCAGGTTATATATACCGGAAGCAGAAAAAGAGCTTTGCGCTACGCCTTCTCTTAACTGCTCGATAATGCACAGAGGACCATACAGCTGCACAGCTGATGTGTATTTTAAAGATAATGATATTATAAATGAGGCAGGACTTTCATTTAAAGCTATAGCTACACCGGGTCATACTATAGGAAGCGCTTGTTTATATGTTGAAGATGAAGCCGTACTTTTTTCAGGAGATACGCTTTTTAATATGTCAGTCGGAAGGACTGACCTTCCTACCGGAAGCGGAAGCGCATTATGCGCATCAGTCCGTAATAAATTATATGTGCTGCCTGATAATGTTATTGTATATCCGGGACACGGACCGGAGACAGATATTGCATTTGAGAAGAAAAATAATATGTACGTATAGGACAATTGTATGATTGATATATATTGTAACAGTGACAGATATGAATATGATATAAGGGCGCTTGTGATGGCATTTTTTCCGCATGATAACCTGCAGTATCATATTTTGTCGGAAGAAAATAATACAGGTATTAATATAGCGCTTAAAGATAACGATATATGCATATCAGCCGGAGATGTAAAAGAGACTTATCATTTCTCATGCGAGGCAGACCGATGCTCATACAGAGATGAGTTAAAGAGGTGTCTATACAGAGCATTATCTTCATATACAGGAGAAGAGCTGGCATGGGGGACGCTTACAGGAGTCAGACCGGCTAAGATTCCTATGATGCATATGCTTTCGGGAACAACTAGAGAGACAGTTGTAGAACACATGAAAAATGCATATTACTGCTCAGAAGAAAAAGCGTCGCTTTGTGCGGAAGTTGCAGACAGGGAGATAGGAATATTAGAAAAAGCAGGATTCGGAAAAGGCTACAGCATATACATAGGAATACCGTTTTGTCCTACTGTATGTAATTATTGTTCATTTTCATCTGTATCACTTAATAAAGTAAAGGATGCAGATGATTTAATGAGAAAATATATATATGCGCTTAAGAAGGAATGTGATTATGCAGGAAGCATATTTACCGACAGACCGCTTACAAGCGTTTATATCGGCGGAGGCACGCCTACAGCGCTTAATGAAAAATATCTTAAAGAATTGATGGATATTATTAAGGCTGATTTTTGCATGGAAAATACACTTGAGTTCTGTGTAGAAGCAGGACGTCCTGACAGTATTAATGAGCAAAAGCTATTAATATTAAAAGAAGCAGGCGTTGACAGAATTTCAGTCAATCCACAGACAATGAAGGATGAAACGCTTTCGTTAATCGGAAGACGTCATACGTCCGAACGTACAATAGAAGCATTTAATATGGCGAGAGCATGTGGATTTGATAATATTAATATGGACCTTATAGCAGGTCTTAACGGTGAGACTGTAAAAGATTTTAAAGATACGCTTAATGAGATTAAAAAGCTCTCTCCTGAAAGCTTTACGGTTCATTCCCTTGTAGTTAAAAGAGCTTCAGAGTACAGAAAAATGAGGGAAGAAGAAGGAATTTCGCATACAGAAGGCGTCGTTTCAGCCATGCTTTTTGAAGCTATGGAATATGCGAAAAACAACGGTTATAATCCATATTATATGTACAGGCAGAAGAATAAGGCAGGTCTTGGAGAAGGGCATGTGCTTGAAAATGTGGGATATGCAAAGCCGGGAAAAGAATCGGTATATAATGTAATGATAATGGAAGAAAAGCAGACAATACTTGCGCTTGGCGCAGGCGCACAGAGCAAGTATGTTAAACCATATAATCCCTATAGTGGTGCAAATCCTGAGATTGTAAGGATTGCAAATGTAAAAAATGTATATGAATATATTGACAGAATTGATGAAATGATAGAGCGTAAGAAGAGGTGGCTTGATGGACAGATTGTCAATCAGTAAAGAAAAGTCCGGTATTATGGGTCTTGACTTTGCCGATGCCGTAGAGCACGGTACTATAGTAAGCGAATTGGCTGTACTTGTTGCAAGATGTCTTGGCATGGACTTTGATTTTTGTAATGACATTGCCGTAGCTGCAATGCTTCATGATATAGGTAAGCTAAGGCTTTCAGAGCATTTGCATAAAGAACGCTCGGAAGCTATGGTTGTAGAAAAAATGAAATATGTCAGAATGCATGCTGCATTCAGCAGGGATATAATGAAGGAGCAGGGCTATAAGGATAATTTGCTTGAGATGGTATATCATCATCACGAGAATTATGACGGAAGCGGCTATCCTTCCAATATATCTGGTGAGGATATTCCGCTTGGTGCGAGAATAATAAGAGTGTGTGATGTATTTGTTGCTTTGGTGTCAGACCGCTCATACAGAAAAGCATTTTCCGAGAAGGTCGCAATTGAGCTTATGATAGAAGAGGAAAGACATTTTGACATGAAGGTTTTTCTTGCATTTTTAGAGGTTATACATTCAGACGGCTATGCGAAGGTTAAAAGGCTGATGCGCGGAGATATTGCGGCGGAGGCTGAATCTTACTATAAAGATAATATAGATATGTAAATAATTTTAAGGAGTGAATATAATGGCTGAATCTATGAAAGGGATGCACAGGACACACAGATGTGCAGAATTATCAGCAAAAAACGTACATGAACATGTAACCGTTATGGGCTGGGTACAAAAAAGCAGAAACAAAGGAGGAATCATATTTGTCGATTTAAGAGACAGAAGCGGTATTCTCCAGATTATATTTGAAGGAAAGAATCTTTCGGCTGAGGATTTTGAAAAGGCTGAAAAGTTAAGGAGCGAATATGTTATCGCTGTAACCGGAGTTATTGAAAAAAGAGCAGGAGCTGCCAATGCTAATTTGAGCACAGGTGATATTGAGCTTATAGCAAATGAAGTAAGAATTCTTTCGGAATCTGAAACTCCTCCTTTTCCTATAGAAGAGGATTCAAAGACTAAGGAAGAATTAAGACTCAAATACAGATATCTTGACCTCAGAAGGCCGGACCTTCAGCGCAACCTTATTATGAGAAGCAAGGTAGCTACTCTTGTAAGGCAGTTTCTTTCAGATGAAGGCTTTCTTGAGATAGAAACACCTCTTCTTAATAAGAGCACGCCTGAAGGAGCAAGAGATTATCTCGTTCCGAGCAGAGTTCATCCGGGGAATTTTTATGCTCTTCCGCAGTCGCCGCAGTTATTTAAGCAGCTGCTTATGGTGTCAGGATACGACAGGTATTTTCAGATAGCAAAGTGTTTCAGAGATGAAGATTTAAGGGCTGACAGACAGCCGGAATTTACACAGATAGACATGGAGCTTTCTTTTGTGGATATTGATGATGTAATAGATGTAAACGAGCGTCTTTTGCAAAAGGTATTTAAGGAAACTATAGGAGTAGACGTTAAGCTTCCGATTAAAAGAATGACTTATGCAGAGGCAATGGAGCGTTTTGGCTCGGACAAGCCTGATACAAGATTCGGTATGGAACTTCATAATGTTACAGATGTAGTAAAAGACTGTGGATTTGGAGTATTTACAGGCGCGATTGAAGCCGGAGGAAGCGTTAGGGGAATTAACGCAAAAGGTCAGGGCGGAATGCCTCGTAAGAAGATTGATGCGCTTACGGAATATGCAAAGGGATACGGTGCAAAGGGACTCGCATATATCCAGATAACTGATGACGGAACGGTAAAATCATCATTTGCAAAGTTTCTTAGTGATGAAGAGATGAATAATCTTATCGCTGCAATGGATGGCGAGAATGGAGACCTGCTTTTATTTGCAGCGGATAAGAACAAGGTGGTATTTGATGTTTTGTCAGCTTTAAGGCTGCATCTTGCAGATACAATGGGACTTCTTGATAAGAATACTTATGAATTTTTGTGGGTTACAGAGTTCCCGCTGTTTGAGTGGTCACAAGAGCAGAACAGATATGTAGCAATGCATCATCCGTTTACAATGCCTATGGAAGAGGATTTGCATCTGCTTGATACAGAACCGGGCAAAGTAAGGGCTAAGGCTTATGATATAATTCTTAACGGAAATGAAATCGGCGGAGGTTCTGTAAGGATACATCAGGATGATATACAGGAAAAGATGTTTGAGAAGCTTGGATTTACAAAGGAACAGGCGTATGACAGATTTGGATTCCTGTTAAATGCATTTAAGTACGGAGTTCCGCCTCACGCAGGACTTGCTTATGGATTTGACAGACTCATTATGCTTATGGCAAAAGAGGACAGCATAAGAGACGTTATAGCATTCCCTAAAATAAAAGACGCATCATGCCTTATGAGCGACGCGCCGAATGTTGTTGATGATATCCAGCTTGAAGAACTGGGTATAGAGATAAAAGATAATGAATGATGGAGGTAATAAAATGAGTGTAACAAAGACTGTATTCGGAAAAACGAAAGCCGGGGAAGAAGTTACTCTGTATACTATTGAAAATTCAGGCGGAATGAAGATATCATGCATTGATTACGGCGCAATACTTGTTAATGTAATAACGCCTGATGCGGATGGTAATATGGATGATGTTGTACTTGGATTTGATGATGTAGCAGGTTATGAAGTAAATGTGCCATATTTCGGAGCATTTATCGGAAGACATGCTAATAGAATCGGGGGCGCATCTTTTACGCTTAACGAAGTGACTTATAATGTTGAAAAAAATGAAGGAGACAACAACCTTCACGGTGGAACGCCTTGGTACCATAAGGTTATGTATAAAGCAGAAGTGAATGATGATTCAAGCGTAAGCCTTATAAGAAGAAGTCCTGATATGGAGCAGGGATTTCCGGGTAATCTTGATATGAAAGTGACTTATAAGCTTACTGATGATAACGAGCTTTATATTATATATGATGCCGTATCAGATAAAGATACAATACTTAATGTTACGAATCATACATATTTCAATCTGGACGGACAGGCTTCAGGCTCAATTGAGAATCATACCGTACAGCTTAACGCATCATTTTTTACACCAACCGGAGAAGACCTTATTCCAACAGGCGAAATAAGTCCTGTTGCGGGAACGCCGCTTGATTTTACAGTTGAGAAGAGAGTCGGACAGGATATAGAAGCCGATTACGTACCGCTTGCTTACGGACAGGGATATGACCATAATTATGTTATTGATAAGGATATGGGAGTATTTGCAAAGGCAGGCGTAGTTAAAGGCACATCAGGAAGAGTTATGGAAATATATACAGACCTTCCGGGTATGCAGTTCTATTCAGGAAATTGTATCGGTACTGTTGAGAATGGCAAGGGCGGCCGCACTTATACAAAACGCGACGGTATGTGCTTTGAAACACAGTATTATCCTAATTCATGCAATATCAGTACATTCCCGTCATGTGTGCTTATGGCAGGTAAGAAGTTCCACTCGGAAACAATGTATAAATTCAGCAAATAAACCAATAATAATAACATACAATTAAGATATAAAAAGTGAACCTTATATAGGTTCGCTTTTTATTTTACGCAAACAGTAGGCAAAATACATAAGGAGTGTTTTGTCCGGCTGAAACAATTACATGCAGTAATGCATAAAATATATTATGCCGATATGAATGTGTATGGGGAGTGAAGAATGTTAAGTATATTGGGTAAGCTTCTGTGCAGGGAACTGGGTGAGCAAAAATATGATATGTATTTTAGTTATTACTGTAAATATATTAACAGTGGAGAAGACGATGTTAAAGACCGCCATAATGAGATGATATTTAATGATATATACGGACAGCTTGAAAATAAGGATATATATACGCTGCATGAGATGCTTGAGAGGCTTTTAGATGCAGTATCGTTATCAGTAAAAATAAGCAGGCAGTATATGTGGGTGTGGCTTGGGACGGTTTTGACGATAATATTTCTTATAATATTTCCGGTAACGCTTGCATGGACTGTATGCGGAATTGTCTTCGTTATTATGAGCTTCGGATATAAAAGCATGGTATTTATTGTAAACAAGTATTGTTTTATAGACGCTAATATAATTCTGATGTATAAAATGGCTTTATATCATACAATTTTGACATACAATGTTAATAAAATATCAAAAGCTTTAGGTTGAAATGATTTTACATTTATTATATAATATTTTTATAAACGGTCTGATAAGATATGTCAGAGACAGAAGGGAGAGGGATTATGAGTAAGAATATTATATTAATAGACAGGCAATACGGAAGCGGTGGACGTGAAGTGGGGAAGATGCTCGCCGATAAGCTTGGAATACCGTTTTATGACGGTCAGATGTTACTTATGGCAGCTGATAAATATGGTCTTAATCCGGGCGTCATGAAAGAGTATGATGAAAAGAATGTTAAAAGCATGATTTATATGATTGCAATGTACTCGGATTATGGTATGGAGGACACCAATAAGCTTCTTCCTCAGAAGATATATAATGCAATGTCACAGACTATAATGAAACTGGCTAATGAAGGTCCTTGTGTAATTATGGGAAGGTGCGCCGATTATATTTTGAGTGACAGGAAAGACTGCTTAAGCATATTTATATATGCTTCCGATATGAGTTTCAGAATACAGAGAGCGGTATCGGTAGATAACGTGCCTGAAAAGGAAGCGGCAGGGTACATAAAAAAGAGAGATAAGCAGAGACGTGAATATTATAATTTCCATACGGACGGAAGATGGGGAGAAACTACTAATTATGATTTGTGTCTTAATACATCATCTCTCGGATATGATACGTGTGTGTCATTAATTGAAAGCATGTGCCGTTAGAACATTTATGGGAGCGGTACGTAATTATGATAAAAAGAGGTCTTAAAGACGGTATACCTATTGCGCTTGGGTATTTTTCGGTTTCGTTTTCATTTGGAATACTGGCGGCGTCAAATGGATTTTTGTGGTGGCAGGCGCTTTTGGTGTCGATGGCTAACTTAACGTCGGCAGGACAGTATGCAGGACTTACCGTAATGGCGGCGGCAGGTTCGCTTATAGAGATGGCAGTTACCCAGCTCGTAATTAACATGCGTTATGCGCTTATGTCCATATCGCTTACCCAGCGTCTTGACGACAAATTTACGCGTCCGTACAGGGCGATTCTGGGTGCAGGAATAACAGATGAGATATTTGCTGTTGCGATGAATACGGGAAGAAGCGTTAAGAGAAGTTATATGTTAGGGCTTATAATTATGCCTTATATAGGCTGGTCTGTGGGAACACTTGCAGGTGCAGTATGCGGAAATATACTTCCGGATATGATATGTGATGCGCTGGGAATTGCGCTGTTCGGAATGTTTATTGCGATAGTAGTGCCGGTTGTCCGGGATGAAAAGCCGGTTATGGCAGTTGTTGCAATTGCAGTTGTTATAAGCTGTATACTTAGGTATGTTCCGGTATTTAAAGGAATATCATCAGGATTTTCGGTAATTATATGCGCTGTAGCGGCTGCGCTTATCGGTGCGGTACTGTTTCCTGATAAAGCTGATAAAGAAGCTGCCAAGTAAAAGCGGATAGATATACGGAGTTAATAACATGGATACAAAAACATTTATAATATACCTTGTTGTCATGGCAGGTGTTACTTACCTTATAAGAGCGGTACCGTTTGTTATGGTCAATAAGAAAATTGAAAATATGTACATTAAAGCATTTTTTAATTATATACCATATACAGTGCTTGCGGCTATGACCGTGCCCGCAGTATTTTATTCCACAGGAAATACTGTAACGGCGGTTCTTGGATTTATTACTGCTTTAGTGCTGGCATATATGAGAAAGAGCCTTATTGTAGTTGCATTATCAGCAAGCGCTGCGGTTTTTGCCGGAAGTCTGATAATGGGTGTTCTATAAAAAACTTATATTGGAGGTAGTACAATGGCAGACAATGTATACACTAATCAGGAGATGTTAGAATGGCTTGGCTATTTTTCTGAAAAGATGGAGGTAAGTCCTGAGAAAATCAAGATACTTAACATATGTACCAAGAAGAAAAATGTCCTGCCTACAATTGAGACTCATAAAAGAGTCATAATATTTGCAAATGAGACATATGAAAATATATTGTTCCAATTCTGGGAAGCAGGATTCGGGGAATATGATATATGGATTGGAGAAGGACATGATGCAGGCGGGGAGCTTAAGCATACAAAAGTAAAAGACGTCCTTAACAGGAAAATCAAGAACCCAACCGTTATATTTATTGTAAATGAGAATACGCGCGAATCTTTCAGAGTAGGAATTAAGAATGATTTTTTCAGCGCAGGAACAGTGCGTTATGTAGGAAATGAAATCCGTGCGGTAATTATGAGTATGCTTGCGGTTGATGTTCAGGATACTATATGTATTGTAAGCGGAGAGAGTATAGTTGTTGAAACTGCAATTGCAGCAAGTGAAGGTACGGTTATTGCAGTTGAAAAGGACAAGGGTTCTTTAAGAACTATGCATGATAATGTTGAACAGTTCGGAGTACATAATGTAGAGATTGTATCAGGGCTTTCAAAGGAGCTGATGGACGGACTTCCTATTCCGAGACTTGCATTTATCGTTGCGTCGGATACGTTGGCAGAAGATATTAAGAATCTTATGTCCATTAATCCGAAAATGCAGTTTATGATATATACGCTTGAATTCGATGTGCTTTCTGACATAAAGAATATATTTGAGCAATGCAAAATTACAAGAACAGAGGCTGTTCAGATAACGATATCAAAGACGGATAAGAACGGTGTGCTTATAACCGAGCCTTCTCCTTGGATTGTATCAGGTGAAGCTTTATAAAGCATAAAAAATGTGCTGTATATTCAATTATACCAAAAAATCGTCGTTGGCTTTTTGCCCGCGACGATTTCCATTTAGGGTACTTTTTTACAGTCCCTTCTTTTTTAAATTTAGTAATACTATTAGCTCCTATAACTTTGAAAGGAACTGTTTTGTACGTTCTTCTTTAGGATTATCAAATACATCCAAAGGTGTACCCTGTTCAAGAATATATCCGTCATCCATAAATATTACCTGACTTGAAACATCCTTTGCAAAAGACATTTCGTGTGTGACAATTATCATTGTTGTGCTTTTTTCCGCAAGTTCTTTCATTACCTTAAGAACCTCGCCGGTAAGCTCCGGGTCAAGAGCGGATGTAGGCTCGTCAAAACACAAAATGTCAGGCTGAAGGGCAAGCGCCCGCGCAATTGCAACACGCTGACACTGACCGCCTGAAAGCTGATGAGGATAATTCTTCATACGGTCGGATAATCCCATCTGATTTAAGAGCATTTCGGCCTGAGCCTCTATCTCTGCATGAATTTCTTTTTTTCTTGTTTTGTAATCAGGAAGTTCCTTTGCAAGAAGCTCCTTTGCAAGCATAACATTTTGTAATGCCGTATACTGAGGAAACAGATTAAAGGATTGGAATACAAGCCCAAAATGAAGTCTCTTTTTCCTTATTTCCGACTCTTTATGAGTAGCCGGGTCATTTGCATCAAACAATACTTCATTATTAACACGAATGACGCCGTTATCAGGACGCTCAAGAAAATTCAGGCAGCGAAGAAGAGTTGTTTTGCCGCTTCCTGAAGAACCGATAATTGAAACAACCTGTCCTTTTTCGAGCGTAAAGCTGATATCTTTAAGTACCTGTGTACGGTCAAATGATTTGCTTATGTTGCTAACCTCTAAAACAGACATATGTAAATGCTCCTTCTACCTAAAATAAGTAAGCTTCTTTTCTAATTTTCCTAATAAAATGGTCAGTATTCCGCTAAATGCAAGATAGTATACTGCGGTAAAGAATAAAGGCCATATTGCTCCTGATATTCCCTGTGAGCCTTTCATAAACGCCTGTCCTGCCCATATAATCTCCTGAAGAGCTATAATACGTGCAAGAGACGTATCTTTTACAAGCGTTATAATTTCGTTGGAAATCGGTGGAACTATACGTTTAATCATCTGAAGCAGTGTTATTTTGAAAAATATCTGGCTCTTTGTCATTCCTAGCACGAGACCGGCTTCTTCCTGACCTACAGGAACACCTTGTATTCCGCCTCGGTATATTTCTGAAAAGTAGCAGGAATAATTAATTATAAATGAAACAGAGGCAGCGATAAAGCGTCCTGCTTCACCGCTTCCCCATATATTATTGTGGAATACAAGACCCGGAAAATAGTATATAATCAGCATCTGGAGCATTAGAGGAGTTCCTCTGATAATCCATACTACAAGTCTCGAAAACCATCTTAACGGCGCAAACCGGGACATTGAACCAAAGGCAACCACAAGTCCTAAAGGAAATGCCCCGATAAGCGTTACAAAAAAGAGTTTTAATGTTTGTAAGAAGCCTATATTAAGTGATTTTATAACTATAGGCATCTGTTCTATAATTAAATCCATTGTTTTGTCCTGTTAAATATTACTGAGCAATTATTGCAGCCTGTACACCATATTTCTCAGCGCATTCAAGCATGCTTCCGTCTTTATAGCTATTAGCAAAGAAGTCGTTAAGTGCAGCCGCAAGGTCTGAACCTTTACGGAAACCAACGCCGTATTCCTCGCTGTTAAGACCAATAGTATATGTTAAATCAGCATAACCGGTTCCTTCGCCAACCATTGCGGCAGCCATAAGTGAATCGATTACTGCAGCATCTGATGTTCCGGCTTTAACTTCTGTAAGGGTATCTGCCTGAGCTTTTACAGGTGTGTAATCAAGACCCAGTTCTTTAACCTGATCTTCACCGGCGCTTCCTGCTTCTACTGCAAATGTAAGGTCTTTAAGGCTGTCAACATCCTGATACTGGTCTGCCTTGTCAGCAGGAACAATAACTATCTGTGCATTGTTGCAGTATGCTTTTGAACATTCCATAGCGCTTGTTACTTCGTCGGTAAGCGTCATGCCGTTCCATACGCAGTCAATAGTTTTGCCGTCTAATTCCATAACTTTATTATCCCAGTCAATCTCAACGAATTCAACTGATACGCCAAGGCTCTCAGCAAATGCTTTTGCCATATCAGCGTCAAAACCAATCCACTCATCATTTTCATCCTGATAATCCATTGGCTTAAAATCAGTAATTCCGACAACAAGAGTTCCTTTGTCTTTTATGTAAGCCATATCGCTTTCTGAATCGCCTGAAGTTGATTTTGATTTGCCGCATGCAGTAAGTGAAAGCATCATTAAAGCTGCAAGCGCAATTGTAAGTAATTTTTTCATGATTATATAATCCTCCGATATTTATTTTTTTCGGTAACATCTTATCAAGATAGAGAGTTAAAGTCAATATAAAAGTCATATACGGGCTGATTATTCGTAATAGTTCAGCTAATAACCTAAATTGTGGGTGATCTGTTACTTCTGTATTCTGAAGCGGTTATGCCGGTAATCTGTTTGAATTGCCTGCAGAAATGTTCAGTGTTTTGATAACCGCACAAATCTGCAATTTGGGTTATGGTATAGTTGCTGTCTGCAAGATATTTTTTTGCCATCTCAATTCTTTTTTCATATACATCTTTCATACATGATATACCGAAGTTTTTTTTGTATACAGACTGAAAATATGAGACGCTCATATTAAGCCTGTCCGCCATTTCCTCAATAGTCCAAGGATAGTTAGGATTTGCCTCAATTTCAAGGTGCAGGTTTATTATACTGGTCGAAGGTATTTTATGGTATGAATAATAGCTTTCATATATCTTGTCAAACAAGAGATGAAACATATGGTTTATAGATTGTGCTTTATATATATTTTCCCAAAAATTTTCTACGGATATAAGATGGAAAATATAATCAAATCCAGTCTGATATATCGTGTGGATAGGGACGCAGAAAGGAATAGGAAAATTAATAATAAATTTTTCATCAGTCTCAAACATAATCCAGTTATTTTCTATCGTTTCACCGTGACGTGAACGGTATTCAACAGAAGTATTCGGGGGAAATATAATAATCTGATTTTTGTCAAAATGCTTCCATTCTCCTGAAACAAGCATGTCATATGGTGACAGCATATTTGTTATAAACCAATAGTTATTTTTATCGTTCTGTGTGTAATGAAAGTTAACAGCCTCAACATTTTTATATCCGGCGTGTATAATTTTTATCATATCAATCAGCTCGCTTAAAAAGTATTATCCGTCAATTGTTTGCGTAGTATTTGTCATTGCATGAAAAAATTCTTTTATTTATAATATTTAATATCAATTACATGGTTTTTGTCAATAAAAAAGGAGGGTATTAAAAAATGAAAGTAAAAAAAGGGTTTATTATGTTTGATTTTTTAATGTTAATTTTGGCTGCCGTAATAGGATTTTATGTTAATGCAGCTAAAAGTAAGGCGCTTAATCCATATCTGCCTCAGTGGGAGCATATACCTGACGGTGAACCGTATATATTTGAAGACCCGGAAAATCCGGGAACTTACAGAGTGTACGTTTATGGTTCACATGATATTTTTAAAACGGCATTTTGCGGTGACGACCTTGTAGTATGGTCGGCGCCTGTTGACGATTTGACGGATTGGAGATATGACGGAGTGATTTTTGAGTATGAACAGCATACCCTTTTTGCACCTGACGTAGCGCTTGTTGCTAACGAAGACGGAAGCAAGACATATTATCTTTATCCTAATGACCAGAACAATTCAAGAATCATTGCCAAATCTGATAGTCCGACAGGACCTTTTGAGGTGTGCAGCACAAACGGAGTGCTGGGGTTTGACCCGGCTGTTTTTGTGGATGATGACGGCAGGGTATACGGATATTGGGGATTTCAGAGTTCAAATATGGCGGAGCTTGACCCTGATACAATGTGTACTGTAAAGGATGGCTGCAAGGTGCTTACAGAAGCAGATACCGGAATTGACGGAAGTGAGGACGCCGAAGGACCGTTTAGATTTTTTGAAGCTTCATCAATGCGAAAGATTACCGATAACGGATATACAAGATACGTATTTATATATAGCCGAAATACAATGCCTGATGAATTTGGACTTGGGTCAACAAATTCAACGCTTGCATATGCATACAGTGATGGACCTTTGGGACCTTGGACTTATGGTGGTACGATAGTTGATGCGAGGGCAAGGCAGACTGATGAGAACGGTAAAACTATAGGTACAATGCAGGTTGCCAATACGCATGGAAGTTTGTGTGAGATTAATGGTCAGTGGTTTATATTTTATCACCGGTGCATCAACAATGATATGTATTCAAGGCAGGGAACAGCAGAGCCGGTTGACGTCAGTATAAATGACGCCGGGGAGGTTATTATATCCGAAGCTGAAGTTACGTCACAGGGACTTGAGATTAACGGACTTAATCCATATAAGAATTATTCGGCAGGAATACTTTGCTATCGTATAGGTTCATCATATGTTAAAGCTACTTATGACGAGCAATATGACGGAAGTCCTGTATGCGATAATAAAAACGGCGGAATAATCGGTTATAAATATTTTAATTTTAATAAAGAGGACTGGCAGGATACAGAATTTGAACTGGATTACATCGGTAAAGGAAATGACGGATATATAACGCTGATGCTTGATTCACCTTGGGAGAGTCAAGGAGGAAAAGAGATTGGCGCGGTAGATATAAATGCAGATTCAAGCACAGAGGAAATAACTACGGTTAAGACAGAGCTTCCTGAACTTGACGGCATTACCGGAAAACATGCATTGTATATGGTATTTCATGCGGATAATAACAAAGAGCTTGCTGATTTGTATGATTTCAGATTTAGGCTTACAGGTGAAAATCCTGTTACACCTACGCCTGTTGTTACGTCTACGCCTGATAAGACTCAAGTGAGTACGTCAGAGCCTTATAATCCGGCATCATCACCAGCTCCGGTTCCTGAAAGGACTCAGACTGTAAAAGCAGGAGATAAATATACGGTAGGTAAATTTATTTATAAAGTCATTACTACGAATGATAACGGAGGAACTGTTTCATTCGCAGGAACAACTTCTAAGAAAATCAGTGCAGCAGTTATTAAGGCTTCAGTTACGATAAACGGAAAGAGTTATGATGTTGTAAGAATTGAAAAGAAGGCGTTTGCAGGCTGTAAGAAACTTAAGAAGATTGTAATAAAGACGACAAAACTTAAAAAGGTCGGAGCATCATGCTTTAAGGGAATACATAAAAAGGCATTTATTAAGGTGCCAAAGAAATGTTACAAGACATATGTTAAACTTCTTAAGGGCAAAGGACAGAAGAAAAGCGTTAAGATAAGGAGGTAAAAAAATGAGGTGTTCCTTTAGAAAAATCATTGCAGCAGCAGTAATATGTGCAGTAGCTTTTTCGGGGATGAATTCATTTACGGCAGAAGCAAAAAATGTTATAAGACTTAGTAAAAAAAATGTTTCTATTGAAAAAGGAAACTCTTGTACAATTAAGGTAAAAGGCAAAAAGATTAAAAAGACTACGTGGAAAACAAGTGATAAAAATAAAGTTAAGCTTGTAAAAAAAAGAAAGAAATCAGTAGTGATAAAAAGTATTTCTGAAGGAAAGGCAAAGGTTAAGGCAGTCGTGAAATATAGTGCAGGAAAGAAAAAGAAGCTGACGTGTAATGTTACAGTAAAGAAAGCCGGTACTGATAATATAGGTTTAGTGTCTACACAGCAGCCGACACAGATACCGGTGACAACACATACACCAAATATAGAAGCTACGCCTGAGGCGCCGACTGCAGTACCTACATTGCAGCCGCTTGATACAATTCCACAGGAGGAGCTTGCCGTTGCGAATTATCCTATGATATTTTCGGATGTGCCTGATCCATATATAGCGAGAAAAGGCGATACTTATTATATGGTAAGCACAACGATGTTCCTTAATCCGGGAATACCTGTTATGAAATCTACCGACCTTGTTCACTGGCAGATGTGCGGATATGTGTATGATATTCTTGAAGATGATGATTTCGGAAATATGGATAACGGAAAAGATATGTATTCTCACGGTTCATGGGCGGCGTCAATTGCTTATAATGAAGAGGAAGATTACTTTGTAGTATGTGTTAATACAAATGATGAAGGATGCTTCTTTTTTACAACAAATGATATAGAAAACGGAGAATGGGTTAGATACAAATCCGATGTAAGCTTCCATGATTCAGGCATTTTATTTGATAACGGTGAAATGTATTTGTTTGCCAATTATGGAAATTGTGATATGTCTAAGGTTGAGCTGATACCTGATGATGACGGCGATGGAGTAGGTCGCGCAGTACGTATCGGACAGTCAAAGAGAATTGTTCAGTCAGAAGCGTTTAGCGGAACTGAAGGATGGCATTCGTATCATATAGGTGATTATTATTATCTTATTGCAATAGGTTCTCCTAATGGAATATGGTTTAGAACTGCGTTATGTTACAGAACTGATGACCTTGAAAACGGTGAATGGGAAGAACAGGTTATATATAGCGGTCCTTCAGGAGGATATGATAATCAGGGACTTGCACAGGGCGGAATGATAGATACGGTATATGGAGAATGGTATGGATATCTTTTTCAGGATCATGGCTCTGTAGGAAGATGTCCGTCGGTAGTCCAGATTAATTGGAATTATACGGATGAAAACGGAGTTAATTACAAGGACTGGCCTATTATGGGAACTTATGATTCAGAAGGCGTATTTCATGCAAATACTTCTGAGGAACCAATAAGGATTAACCTTAAAGACAGCGGACAGGAAAATTATATATGGGGTGATGATGATTTTACATACAGCGAGGGAGAACCTCTTAAGCTTATATGGCAGTGGAATCATAATCCTGAACCTCAAAACTGGTCTGTTACAGAGAATCCGGGATATTACAGGATTAGGACAGGAAGGCTTTCTGCTAATGTATATGGCGCGAAGAACAGTCTTACGCAGAGAGCATATGGACCGCACTGTGTATCAGAGACAAAAATTAATGTTGCGGGACTTAATCCGGGCGATTATGCAGGTTTATGTGCTTTTCAGGATTCATACGGAATAATAGGTGTGACATGTGATAAGGATGGCCGCAAATATATAATTCAGGGCGAAGGAAAATTTGATGAACAGGATGACGGATTTTATAATAAAGTGCCTGTAAATGAAAATGAAAGAGTAAGCGAGCCTCTTGAGGCTGATGAGGTATGTGTAAAGATTGAATATGATTTTTCATATACGGCAACAACAATTGCTGATAAAGCCGACTTCTATTACAGTACCGATAACGGTATAACATGGATTAAGCTGGGAAAACAGCTTAATGTTACTAATGATTATACTACAGTATTTATGGGGGCAAGGTCATATCTGTTTATGTATTCTACGGAACAGACAGGCGGATATGCAGACTTTGATTACTATAAAGTATATGATTGATATTTAGGAAGATATACTTATTATCTCATGAGTATTGGTGCTCCTTTTGGTTTAAAGTTTTTTGTGGTGAAAGAATTATACCTTAAGGAACCAATACTCTTTCCTATTACCTCAAGTTATGAATCATAAATAAATCCAATATCTTCTCATAAGGTGATGCCCTTCATCTTTATTAAAGGTTTCAATTTTATCCCACAGTTTTCCGCCAAGTTTTTCACACACATAACTCGACGCTAAATTATTATCGTTAATATTCAAAAGAACTTTTTTCATACCATGCTCTTTAGCAATCTCCAATCCCTGTCTAAGTATTTCCGTTCCGTAGCCTTTCCCCCATTCAGATACCCTTACAGCATACCCTATACTTCCTATTCCGGTTAGCACCTGCTCCGTGAATTCCGTCCTAAGCTGAAATTCACCAATAAACTTATCTCCGTCCACAGCCCAATAATGGAAACTTATCGGTTGTCCTTCGACCAGCCCTTTTTCTTTATTTTCATACAATGTTTTCGTTCGAAAAAACCAATCATCGTCAATCTTAATAGGATTCGTTGGAACAAAATATATAACATTATTATCGAAAGCTTCCTGACAATATGCTTTATAACCATTTACATATTCAGGACTTCTTTTAATTAATTGCAGCATAGTTCATCTCCGCAAAATTTCTGTTTTTAGAGTTATCATTCTTACTTTTATTGATATTTAAGCTTAACACATTAATAATTCCTTTGTAATTCATCCATTTAATTCCAATGCATTCTTTAAATCCTGAATATATTTAGACTGCTGCTTTTTTAAATAGCTTCCAATAAAAGGTTTCATAATAAGTTTTTTTGCAGTTACATTTTCAGTAAATTTAACTACTGTAGTACCGTCTCTATACGAAAAAATCCCTGTCCAATGCCCCTGCATATTGCTGTTTTCCATATTGAATTCATACCTCTTACATTTATCAAAGGCTGTAATTTTAAATTTCGTTACATAACCGTCTTTTGTATATTCCTCAAACTTTTTTTCTGGTTCTGTTACTACAATTTTATCTAAATCACTTCGCCATGAATAATTGTCTAATGACGTAACCATCTTCCATACTTTTTCTACTTCATACTGAAACTCAGCTTTGATTGTTGATACAGCCATGATTGTCCTCCTTTTTTGCCTATTATGTGTTATTCCGTATATACACCTTAAAGGCATGATTAAATATCATAATCATAGCATAAATCAATCTTTGAATCCATTCTATATCACTAATTTATTAATGATTAATTCTTCACATCGACAAAAACAAGAATTCTATAGTGCAGAGGAATTCGCACTCGTCGCCTTGACAAGCTGCAATTCAGTGCTGCACACTAAGATTGCTCATATGGGTGGCGGTGTTAAACGTCGTGTGGATGTTTGTTAAGCACGGACCAAAGCAGAGCGTAGATATGACGCGAGGGATTTTATTTATAGCAAAGCAGATTTTTTAAAGTAAATGATAAAAAAATGTTGACAAATGTTTTTGAGCTTAATATAATTATTAGCAATAATTGAATATCCAATATTTAAAGACTATGACGGAGACAGTAGATTTACCTTGAAAGACACAGAGAGCCGTGTAATTGCTGAGAGACGGTACGAGTAGAGATGAATTGAATATCCCTCCTGAGTTGCAATGTCGAAAACGTATGTAAGTAGATGTTGACGGATTTCCACCGTGATAAGGAACGCATATGATGGTATGTCGTAGATGGTATGTATTATTTTTCTGAGTATAACTCTTGCCGTTTACGGACGGTAAGGGTTTTTTGTTTTTTGCTTACTATTGCAGTCAGAATAATTATTATACAGCTTTGCGTGCTTGCACGAATAAAGCTGTATAATAATTATTCTGACTATAAGAAGTCAGCTCTTCTCATAAGCAGATGGAAGCTGTTCGCAGCGGCAGCCGATAGGCGGCATCTGCGCATGAGAAGAGCCGACGGCAATAGTAAGCACATATGTACATTATGAAAGAAGGTATCAGATTTTATGAACACAGTTGAAATCAGATGGCATGGAAGAGGCGGTCAGGGTGCTAAGACTGCTGCGCTCCTTTTGGCGGATGTGTCATTTAAAGCCGGAAAGTATGTGCAGGGTTTCCCTGAATATGGTCCGGAAAGAATGGGCGCTCCTATTACGGCGTACAACAGAATCAGTGACGAACCTATAACAGTTCATTCTAATATATATGAACCTGATTATGTTGTAGTTGTTGATGAAGGTCTGTTAGACAGTATTGACGTTACTGCAGGACTTAATCCTGAAGGAGCAATAGTTGTTAATTCGGCTAAACCTTCTGAGGAGATTGCGCCGAAGCTCAGAGGATATACCGGAAAGGTATATACCGTTGATGCAAGAAAGATATCCGTAGCAGCGCTCGGAAAGTATTTTCCAAACTCACCAATGCTGGCAGCAATCGTTGCTGTTTCGGGAGTAATGCAAAAGGACCAGTTCCTTGGTGAGATGGAGGCTTCATATAGACATAAGTTTAGTAAAAAACCTGAGGTTATTGAAGGAAATATGAATGCTCTTCGTATGACATTTGAGGAGGTGTGCGTATGATAAGCGACAGAATTAATGAAAAATCGCCATGGCAGGATATAACAGAGGGTAATAAGCTGTTTGAAGCAGCTACTTCCAGAGAATTTAAAACAGGCGAATGGAGAACTCAGAAACCGGTACATGACCCTGAAAAATGCAGAGACTGTTATCTTTGCGTTCCGGTGTGTCCTGATATGAGTATAATTGTAAATTCAGATGAAAAAATAGAATTCGATATGGACCATTGTAAAGGATGCGGTATATGCGCAAAAGTTTGTCCGTTCGATGCTATTAAGATGGAGGTGTAGATAATGGCTATAAGAGAGAGGTTATCAGGTAATGAGGCTGTGGCTTATGCCATTAAGCAGATTAATCCGGATGTAATGCCGGCATTTCCGATTACTCCGTCAACTGAGATTCCACAGTATGTATCTACATATATAGCTAACGGAGAGATGGACACAGAGTTTATACATGTTGAGAGCGAGCATAGTTCAATGAGCGCCACAATCGGTGCATCAGCAGCAGGAGCCAGGGCGCTTACGGCAACATCTTCATGCGGACTTGCTCTTATGTGGGAAGAGTTGTATGTTGCGGCTTCTGACAGACTTCCGGTAGTGCTTGCACTTGTCAACAGGGCATTGTCAGGTCCGATTAATATCAATGCTGACCACTCAGACAGTATGGGTGCAAGAGACAGCGGATGGATTCAGATATATGCAGAATCTAATCAGGAAGCTTATGACAATTTTGTTCAGGCATACAGAATATCAGAAAATCCTGATGTAATGCTTCCTGTAATGATATGTCAGGATGGTTTTATTACAAGTCACGGCGTTGAAAATATAGAGCTTATAGAGGATGAACTCGTGAAAGACTTTGTAGGGGAATATGAGCCGGAGCATTATCTTCTTAATGCAAAAGAACCAATGGCTGTAGGACCTTATGCAGTATCCAATTATTATATGGAATCCAAACGCGGACAGCGTCAGGCAATGCTTAATGCGAAAAAAGTTATATTGGATGTTGCAGCAGAATTTGAAAAAATATCAGGAAGAAAATATGGCTTTTTTGAAGAGTACAGACTTGATGACGCTGATTATGCAATAGTTATAATCGGTTCTGCAGCAGGTACTGCTAAGGCAGCTATAGAAGATATAAGAAAGACTACAGGTAAGAAAGTAGGTCTCCTTAAGATAAGAGTATTTCGTCCATTTCCTGATGAAGAGATAGCAGAAGCACTTAAAAATGTAAAATCAGTTGCTATACTTGACCGTTCTGAAATGTTTTCAGGTACAGGCGGACCGCTTGGAGCAGAGGTAACAGCAGCGTTATACCGTGCAAAATGCCAGGCAGAGGTTGTTAATTATATTTACGGTCTTGGCGGACGTGATATAACTGTAGATGATTTCAAGGGAGTATACGACGAACTTGAAAGAATGGCTGAAACACATGAAGTAAGAGATAATTACCGATATATCGGTCTTAGGGAGTGAGGTAAAGCTAATGGATAATATGAATAAACCATATAATTTTAAAGACCATATGATTAACAAAAAGGACAGATTTGTTCCGGGACACAGAATGTGCGCAGGTTGTGGCGGCGCTGTTACAGTACGTTCCGTACTTCGTTCACTTCACGACGAGGATAAAGCTGTTATTGGTAATGCAACAAGCTGCCTTGAGGTTTCCTCATATATGTATCCTTATTCGGCATACGAAGACAGTTATATACATAATGCCTTTGAAAATGCAGGAGCAACGATGTCGGGTGTTGAAACGGCATATAACGTACTTAAGAAAAAGGGTAAAATAGACGAACATTATAAGTTTATTACATTTGGAGGAGACGGAGGAACATACGATATAGGATTCCAGTCATTGTCAGGAGCAATGGAAAGAGGGCATGATTTTGTATATGTATGTTACGACAATGGTGCATATATGAATACAGGAACACAGCGTTCATCAGCTACTCCGAGATTTGCCGATACTACAACTACTCCGGCAGGTAAAGTAAAGAACGGTAAGGTTCAGGTTCGTAAAGACCTTGCAGCAATTATGGCAGCGCATAATATTCCTTATGTCGGACAGACAACATTTCTCGGAAACTTTAAGGATATATATACAAAGGCAGAAAGAGCTATATATACGCCCGGTCCTGCATTCTTAAATGTTCTTTCACCTTGTCCTAGAGGATGGGGTTATGAAACATCCGATATGATGGAAATATGCAGACTTGCAGTAGATACATGCTACTGGCCAATGTTTGAGGTAGTAGACGGAACATGGACGCTCACATATAAGCCAAAAAAGAAACTTCCTATAGAAGACTTCTTAAAACCGCAGAGAAGATTCAGACATCTTTTCAAGCCGGGTAATGAAGAACTGCTTGTAGAATTCCAAAAAGAGATAGATAAGAATTGGAACGACATCTTGGTTAAGTGTAATATGTAATACAGAGTTGCTATTCGCACTCAAAAAGAGTTGGTAAACATAATCGTCGTGCTTGCACGAAAGAGAATGTTTATCAGCTCTTTTTAAAACTGCGAAGCAGTTATATTGATTTGGTAAAAAACAACTCCATTGGCTGTTTATATTGTTCAATATCAATAATTAATCCTCCGGCGTCATTATAATTCAATTTTCTGTAAAAATGTTGGGCAGATTCATCTGATTGTGTAGAAACCATAACCATACCGTATCCTAATGATTTCATTTCTTTTTCCCAATATTCCATAATAATTCTGCCGTAACCCTTATGCTGATATTTTGGGGTCACAAAGAGCATTGTGCAGAATGGGATATTATCCCAAAAAAGATTATATCTCAATATAGCAATAGGTGTATTGTTTTCCAGTAAAACATAACCCATTTTATCACGTATTTTATTATCAAGTTCATTTTCAGATAAATGTTTATCTAATTTGAACCAGAATTCTTTATCAGATTTCTGTACATGCCTTATTATCATATTTATAAACCGCCTTTTTATACTTTATTAGTATAGTAAAAATAAATCTGATTAACAAAATTTTTAAAGATTATAGCATATCTAATAATACTGCTGCAATTCTCATTATATAGGTAAAAGATAAAAGGAAGTAAAAATGTGGATATTTCTCTGTAATAAATATTCATATTGACATGAGAATAATAGCAGAATACAATAAAAGCATAAAAAAAGTACGGTTTTAAGTACGGAAATCAGGCGAATTATATGATTACAAGAGAAGATGCATTGGCATATGGTCTTTCATTTCCAAATACATATCAGGACGCTCCGTTTAGAGATACTAATTGGCAGTTGGTACGGTACAAGGATAACAGGAAAGCATTTCTGTGGACTTATGAGCGGAACGGTTATATTAACCTTAATGTAAAAGCTGACCCTGAGTGGCGTGATTTTTGGCGTGATAAATATACGTCGGTGGTTCCGGGATGGCATCAGAATAAGGAACATTGGAATACGATTATATTGGATGGAACTGTTCCTTTGGATGATATAAAATGCATGATAAAAGAAAGCTATTATCTTATTTCGGATAATCCTACTAAGCGTATATATGACGCCGTTAAAAGAATACCAAAGGGCAGAGTTGCGACATATGGGCAGGTTGCACAGATGGCAGGAGATGTTAAGATGTGCAGGGCAGTAGGTAACGCTGTTCATAAAAATCCTAATCCTGACCTTATTCCATGCTATCGTGTAGTTAATTCAAAGGGAAAGCTTTCGGGAGAGTTTGCATTTGGCGGAGCCGGAGCGCAACAGAAGCTGTTAGAGGCGGATGGAATAGAAGTAATAAATTCAACGGTTGACCTTGGTAAATATGGTATAAAATTGTAAAGAAACCATAAAATTCAGATGAATCCTTGCTCTTGACAGTGATATTTTAAAATGTTATAATAATCAACATAGTATTGTGCGTTTGTTCAATGAGGAAAGGCAACGCACGATTTTTTACCCATTTGTTTAGTTGTTTAGAAAAGGGGGGTTTTTTATGATTAAAAAATCAATTATGGAGATGGGACCTAAGACAAACGAGCAGTTTGATGAGTTGGTAAAGTACTGCATGGCGTCCGGAGCGATTAATCTGGATTTATATGAAGAATATGATGTAAAAAGAGGTCTTCGTGATGCAAACGGAAAGGGTGTTCTTACCGGTCTTACAGAGATATCGGATGTAGTTTCTTATAAAACTGTCGCAGGGCGTAAGATACCTTCCGAAGGAAGTTTGTATTATCAGGGATATAATGTTAACGACCTTGTTGCCGGATTCGGCGATATGAAGTTTGGGTTTGAAGAAACTACATATCTTCTTTTGTTTGGTGAACTGCCTAATAAGGCACAGCTTGACAGTTTTAAAGAGATACTTGCAGAGATGCAGGAACTGTCAGGTCAATTTATTCGTGATGTTATTATGAAAGCTCCTAGTTCGAATATTATGAATGCATTGCAGAAAGGTATTCTAACATTGTATTCATACGATCCGAACCCGGATGATGTTTCTGTTCCTAATGTACTCAGGCAGTCGCTTCAGCTTATTAGCAAGCTTCCGCTTATATCGGTATATGCATACCATGCATATCTTCATTTTGAAAAGGACGCAACGCTTGTTATACGAAATCCTGACAAGAATTGTTCAATTGCAGAGAATATACTCAGAATGTTAAGATATGACGGACAATATACTCCGCTTGAGGCAAAGGTACTTGATACAGCGCTGGTTTTACATGCTGAGCATGGCGGTGGTAACAACTCCACATTTACAACCCATGTAGTAAGTACAACCGGTACGGATTCTTATTCTGCAATTGCTGCTTCAATCGGTTCGCTTAAAGGACCTAAGCACGGTGGAGCCAATATGAAGGTTCAGCAGATGTTTAAGGATATCAAAGCGCATATAAAGGATTGGGAAGATGAAGATGAGATACGTAAGTACATCATAAAGATACTTAACAAAGAAGCATTTGACGGCGCAGGACTTGTATATGGTATGGGTCATGCAGTATACACTTTGTCAGACCCGAGAGAGGTTATCCTTAAAGATTGTGCAAAGCAGCTTTCAATTGAAAAAGGAATGGAAAAAGAGTTTAAGTTGTATGAAACCGTTGAGCGTATTGCATCTGAACAGATAGCGATAAAGAGACGTTTGTTTAAGCCTGTATGTGCGAATGTCGATTTCTACAGCGGATATGTATATACAATGCTTGAGATACCGGAAGAACTTTTCACTCCGATATTTGCAATAGCACGTATGTCGGGATGGTGTGCACACAGACTTGAAGAGCTTGTCAATAATGGTAAGATAATAAGGCCTGCTTATAAGTTTGTAGGTGTACATAAGGATTATACCGGGTTAAAAGACAGAAAATAAGATTTTGAATAAAAATGCAATAAGATAATGGGTATCAAAAGTGTTAGTTTTTGATACCCCATCATGTTATTTTTCTTCAATAATACATTTCATACAACGCATCATCAACAGCAATACACATGCAGGGGAAGGAAGGTATATGCGGATGAAAACTATTAAACGAATTGCAGCAGTAATATTGGCATTGGCAATGGTGATGTCATGTGACAGTACAGTGAATATTAATGCGGCAAAAAAACCAAAATTAAATCGTTCATCAGCTAAAGTTTATATTGGTAAAACTGTCACAATTAAAGTGAAAAACGGGGTTGCAAAAGCAAAAGTTACATGGAAGACAAGTAATAAAAAAGTTGCAAAAATTACAAAAAAAGTAGCTAAAGGTAAGAATGCGAAAGCCGTTGTTAAGGGGTTTAAAAAGGGAAAAGCAACAATCAGCGCAAAATACAGGTTAGGAAAGAAGAGTATCAATATGAAATGTAAAGTAACTGTTGAAAATAAGGAAGTAAATAAGCAGCAGGAAGTTCCTGCCGATATACCACAGTCACATATACCGGCTGTTTCGGAACCGACAGCAGAGCCGACTGTGAAACCTACGGCAACACCTGAACCATCAGAAGAGATGAAAGAATTAATGGATTCAATTGAGATTCCGTATTCAGACGAGATTCGAGGAAATATAACATTGCCGCTTTCAATCGAGGGTGCATCTGTTACATGGAAGAGCAGTAACCCAAGTATTATTACAGATGCGGATGCAGGAGAAAAACTTGCGGGAGTAGTTACAAGAGGAGCAGAAGATACAATGGTAACTCTTACCGCAACTATTACAAGAGACCATGAGACTGCACAGAAAAATATAAATGTACGTGTATTAAAAGCCCCAAAACAGATTACGGAAGATGATTATGAAGGATATTTGTTCGGTCATTTCACCGGTCATGAGGGGACGGCAAATGATGAGCAGATTTATTTTGCGTTAAGTAATGACAGACTTGATTTCAAGGATATGAATGGAGGCAAGCCTGTTCTCATAAGTGAGATTGGCGAAAAAGGTGTGAGGGACCCATACATCTGCCGTTCACCTGAAGGGGACAGATTTTTCCTTATAGCTACAGACCTTAGTATATTCTATAGAGGCGGTTGGGGACAAGATTCTGGAAGAGCAACTACTGAAGGAAGTCACAGCCTTGTATTTTGGGAGTCAACAGACCTTGTTAACTGGAGTGAACCTAAGCTTATCAAGGTTGCACCGGAAAATGCCGGAATGGCATGGGCGCCTGAAATGATATATGATGATACGACAGGGCAGTACATTATTTACTTTGCATCTTGTATTTTAGACTCTAATACAAAAAATAAGGTAAAGCCAAATGCAATATATTATGTGGCCACAAGAGATTTTGTTAATTTCTCAGAACCGAAATTATTTATTGATAATCAGACGGATAATGCTCAGAACGGGCAGGCAAGAGAAATTATTGATACAACTGTTATTAAAATAGGTGATTATTATTACAGTGCATCAAAAGATGGAGGTAATTATGAAGCAAATGGCGGAATAAGAATTATGAAGAGCAAAAATCTTCTTGAGCCGGAAAGTTGGGAGAAGGTACTTGATCTTGATGAACTCGGATTTGATTTATCAGGGACAGGGCTTAGTAAACTTGATAACAGCACACTTGAGGGACCGGAATTCTTTAGGTACAATAAGAAAGACTGGTCAGATCCTAATGTTCCTGAATACGGACTTATGGCAGATCAGTACATGAATGGTACAGGATATCTTCCTCTGGCAACAACCAATATTGAGGATATTGATAACTCGCAGAATTCGTGGAAGTTACTTTCAAAAAGTGAGTATTCCTTTGATAAGCTTACAAAGCGTCATGGAACAATATTCCGTATAACAAAAGATGAATATGAGCGTTTAAAAGAGGCATATGGTAATTGATGCATAAAAGCCGGGTACGTGAAAGATTTTCTTTGAATATTTGGTTAAAAGGTCTTCTATGATAGAAAAATTCATAGAAGACCTTTAATTATTTCATAGGAAAGTTCATCCTATTATAATATGGCAGGAAGAGAAAAGAAACCGGTATGCAGGATTACCGGTACATTATTCAATTACACCGGTTGCACGCTGACCTTTAGCTCCGCGTTTTCTTGTGCGTATTTTCTTGTAATTAATTTGTTTGCCGTTTAATGTTCCGGTTTCTTCTTTGGTATCTATACAATCTGCGTATATAAGCTTATCGTCTTTTTCAAGAGTTATACCTTTAACACCCCGGCTTGTCTTTTTGAATTCGCTTACTTCAGAAAGAGCAAATCCAAGAGAGAGTTTTTTGGCAGTAAGCATTATTACTTTTTTGCCGCCTGAAATATATTCGGAAGCGGATAGCTGTTTCATACAAATAAGCTTGTCGCCGTCTTCAAGCTTCGTCGCATTTATTGTCTGCCTGTTAGTTTCAAATTCAGCGCCGGAAACAAGTTTAATATATCCTTTTTCGGTTATAAACAGTAATATAGAATCAAATAATTCATTAAATGATGCATAAGTAAGAAGTTCATCATTTCCGAGTTTGCACATAGTATGAATGAGCGTACCTTTTTCTTTAATTCGGCAGCGAGGAAGCGAAGACGCTTTAATCTGGTGCATATTTCCATGAGCTGTAAATACACAAAGCTTATCGTCGCTCTTCATTGAAACGATATTAGGATATTCCGCCAGAGTTTCAGGCGTAAGCCTTTGGTAACTTGACGAATCAATTGTTTTAGTATATCCAAATCTGTCTATAAGTACGTAAATATCTTCAATAACGACTTTTTCAACGTATCCCGTATTTTGTATGCTGTCAAGAACAGTTCTTCTTTCGGAATAAAATTCTTTAGCGTAGCTGCGGAGGCGCGCTTTTATTACTTTAAGAAGTTCTTTTTCACTGCGCAGTATTTTGTTATATGATTCTATGTCTGTAGAAAGCGAAGCTTCTTCCTCATGCAGCTTTAGAATTTCAAGTCCTATAAGTTTTGAAAGTGGCATTGCAAGTATCGCATCAGCCTGCTTTTCTGTAAAATCAAATGCCCTTGCAAGCTTTTTTGATTCCTCGCTCTTAAATTTAATATCTGTAATATCGCCGTGAATAAGGCAGTTTTTAGCCTGTGAAAGAGACTGGCTTCCGCGCAGTACCTCGATTATAAGGTCAATTACATCTGTAGCGCGTATAAGTCCCTGAACAATTTCACGGCGTTTTTCTGCTTTATCTAAAAGATGTTCATATTCTTTTGTATAAAGTTCCTTCTGAAAAGCAATAAATTCTTCAATTATTGATTTCAGGCCAAATTGTATAGGCTGTTTATCCTTTACTGCAAGAAGGTTTACGCCGTAGGTATCTTCAAGAGGAGTTTTCTTATAAAGTCCGTTAAGAAGATTCTGTGCATCACGGTCTTTTTTAACTTCGACAACTATACGTATGTCTTTGCCGGATTCATCGCGTACATCATATATTTCATCAAATGTTTTGTCGCGCATAAGGCTTACAAGGCTCTCAACAAGTTTTGTTTTATTACCTGCGACAGTATATGGAATCTCAGTTATGATAATATTGGTACGTCCTGCTGTTCCCGGTTCTATTTCACATTTTCCGCGAACTCTTAAACGTCCCTCGCCGCATTCGTATATATGCTCAATTTCTTCTTTATTAATTATTGTTCCTCCGGTAGGAAAGTCAGGTCCCGGTATATATTCCATAAGTTCAGAAAGCGGGATAGACGGCTTGTCGATACACGCAATAACGCCGCTTATTATTTCAGCGGTGTTGTGCGGAGGTATGTTAGTTGCCATTCCTACGGCAATGCCTGTTGTACCGTTAATCAAAAGGTTAGGAAGCATTGCGGGAAGAACTACAGGTTCTTTTTCGCTTTCATCAAAATTAGGCATGAATTCTACGAGCCCTTTTTCGAGATTAGAAAGCATAGTCATAGCTCCGTCTGAAAGACGTGCTTCGGTATAACGCATTGCAGCCGCACCGTCACCGTCTATTGAGCCAAAATTACCATGACCGTCTACAAGCGGAACAGACAATGAATAATCCTCTGTCATATGTACAAGAGCGTCATATATGGAGCTGTCGCCGTGCGGATGGAATTTACCCATCGTATCTCCGACTATTCTGGCGCTTTTCCTGTGCGGTTTGTCAGGAGCAAGTCCAAGTTCTTTCATAGAGTAAAGAATTCTTCGCTGAACCGGTTTCAGACCGTCCCTTACATCAGGAAGCGCACGGGCAATAATTACGCTCATTGCATAGTCCCTGTAAGACGTCTTCATTTCTTCTGTAAAATCCATTGATATAATATTTTCAGTAACGACTGTGTCTTCATTTTTCCTTTTTGCCATTTATATATCCTCCATAACAGACTGTATTATTATATATCGAGTTTTGCGTATCTTGCTTCCTCCATAATGAACTCACGTCTAGGAGGTACATTATTACTCATAAGAATGTTGGTTATCTGGTCTGCTTCGATGGTATCGCTTATGCTTACGCGTGCAAGAATACGTGAAGCCGGGTCTAAAGTTGTCTCTTTAAGCTGGTCGGCGTCCATTTCACCAAGTCCTTTGTATCGTTGGAGAGATACAATTTTTTTCTTTCCCTCACGCCTGAAACGTTCAAGCTCATGGTCGTCAAACAGATAGCGTGAATTTTTCTTTTTGCCTTCTGTATAGTCGACTTTGTAAAGAGGAGGAAGTCCTCTGTATACTTTTCCCTCGGTAATAAGTTCAGGCATAAACCTGTAGAAAAATGTCAGAAGGAGCGTACTTATATGAGCGCCGTCCACGTCGGCATCGGTTAGAATAATTATTTTGTCATAACGAAGCTTTTTAATATCAAAATCATCGCCGATTCCGCAGCCAAATGCCGCAATCATTGTTTTAATTTCGTTATTTACAAGAATTTTTTCAAGTGCGGCTTTTTCTACGTTAAGAATTTTTCCTCTTAGCGGAAGGACCGCCTGAGTGCGTCTGTCTCTTGCTGTTTTTACCGTGCCGCCTGCAGAATCACCCTCGACGATATATATTTCACATTCTTCAGGTTTGCGTGATGAACATGATGCAAGTTTACTGCGCACGTCAACGTCATTTAACTGCTTAAGAACAGCGTTACGGGCTTTGTCGCCTGCTTTCCTGGCATTATATGCCCGAAGTGAATTTTCAAGAATCTTTTTCAGCACTTCAACATTTTTATCGAAATAAAGCTGCACTTCCCGTGAAAATACTTCATCAACGGCGAGCTGCGCATCAGAATTGCCAAGCTTTGTTTTTGTCTGTCCTTCAAATTGTGGGTCGGGATGTTTTATTGAAATAATGGTAATCATGCCATTGCGGTAGTCCCTGCCGTCAGGCTTATCTTTGTCTTTGACCATATTTAATTCTTTTGCGTATTGATTCATTACACGAGTCAGAGCCGTCTTAAATCCTGTTACCAAAGTTCCGCCGTCGGATACATTGATTCTGTTACAGTACGAGTTAATTTGTTCGTTATAATTAGTGGTATATTGAAATGCAATCTCAACTTCAATATCCTGACATGTTCCTTCAATATATACAGGCTCGTCATGTAAAGTCGTTATTTCAGGAGAATTCTCCTTTAAAGTATTTACAATATAAGAAATATAGCTTTTAATTCCGTCTTCTTCATAATAAGTAAATTTCTCTTTTGTTTTTTCGTTATTAAATATAAGCTTAAGGCCTTTATTAAGGTAAGCTGTTTCTTTAAGCTTTTTACGTATAGTTTCTGCTTTGAAATCTATTGTATCAAATATGTCAGGGTCAGGATAAAAGGTTACGCATGTTCCGGTATCTGATTTGGCGCATTTTCCGGTTGCAGGAATAAGGCCGTTTACAAGTTTTGTAACAGGATGACCGCCATTTTCATATGTATCAGTATAAATGAGTCCGCCTCTTTTTACTTCAACAACCATACGTGTAGACAGTGCGTTTACAACAGAAGCGCCTACGCCGTGCAGACCTCCGGATACTTTGTATACTGAGCTTCCGAATTTTCCACCTGCATGAAGCATAGTATATACTACACGAATAGTAGGGACTTTCTTGACAGGATGAATGTCTACGGGTACACCGCGTCCGTTATCCTGTACCTTAATGCCTCCGTCTTTAAGAAGCGTTATAGTTATGCTGTCACAGAATCCGGCAAGATGTTCGTCGATGCCGTTGTCAAGAATTTCCCATATAAGATGATGCAGTCCTCTGCTTCCGGTACTTCCTATATACATTCCGGGACGTTTTCTGACTGCTTCCAGTCCTTCTAATACAACTATCTGGCTGCCTGTGTAACTTTCCATTATGATATCTCCATTCCATGTGTGATAAAAACATGTGAACTGATGTTCACAACATATAAAATTTATTATACTTTATCTTGTGTAAATTTGCAAAGTGTTTTATCATAAAGATGTTACTGTTATTATTCAGAGAGGGGAAATATAATGAATGAATTTGATTATGGAGTAATAAGTAATCCGGAAATTTTTGAAATTAACAGACGCATGCCGCATAGTGATAATCATTATATAAGCGGAAGATGTATTAAAACAGATCTTAACGGAACATACAAGTTTCATTTTGATAAGTGCATAGATGATGCCGTGAAAGATTTTTATAAGCCGGGTTATGATGTTGACGGATGGGATGATATAAAAGTTCCGGGAAATGTTCCGGTACTTCGTCCTGACCTTGATGCACCGATATATACTAATGTTATGTATCCCTGGGATGGGCATGAGGATATTGTTCCCGGAGAGATTCCGGTAAAATATAATCCTGTGTACAGTTATGTGCGCGATATTGAGATTAATGAGATTACGGAAGATAAAACCTTTATAAGATTCGAGGGAGTTGAAAGCGCATTTGCGCTTTGGATTAACGGATACTTTACAGGCTATAGTGAAGACAGTTTTGACGCTTCGGAATTTGATATATCGGAATATATCCATGAAGGAACTAACCGAATTGCAGTTCAGGTGTTCAAATGGTGTTCAGGAAGCTGGATTGAAGACCAGGATTTCTGGAGATTGGGAGGAATATTCCGTGATGTGTATATGTATACTGTTCCTGATATACACGTTGAGGACATATTTGTAAAGACGAGACTTATTAACAATTATTGTGACGCAGTTCTTTCGGTACGGATTAAATGGCTTAAAAATCCTCTTTCGGAAGGAAGATACAGTATAAACGTAAATGATTATAAAGGTACGGGAGAATGTATATTCTCGTTGTCAGACAAGATAGGAAACGGAAACGAAATTACAGTTGCCGGCGAGATAGAAGCACCGAAGCTTTGGAGTGCAGAGAAGCCTTATCTTTATGAGCTTGAGATAAATGTATATGATGAAAACGGCGAACTTGTTGAAAAGCTTTCAGAGCGCATCGGTTTCAGGCAGTTTGAGCTAAAAGACGGAATTATGCATATTAACGGAAAACGTATAATGTTCAGTGGTGTGAACAGACATGATTTCAGTCATAAGAACGGACGTGCAGTAACAAAAGAAGAGATGATATGGGACGTTCGTACAATGAAGCAGAACAATATTAATGCGGTAAGAACAAGCCATTATCCTAACCAGTCATATTTTTATGAGCTATGTGATGAATACGGAATATATATGATAGCGGAAAATAATCTTGAGACTCATGGATTATGGGCATATCCGGGCGTATGGGGTCAGAATGAGAAACTTGTGCCGGATGGAAAGAAAGAATGGCTTGAGGTTTTATTTGACCGTGCGTCATCACTTGTTGAGAGCAAGAAAAATCATCCGTCTATACTTTTATGGTCATGCGGTAATGAATCGTTTGGCGGAGAAAATATATATAAGATGTCGCAGTTTATGAAATCACTTGACGATACAAGGCTTATTCATTACGAGGGTGTATTTAATGACAGAAGATATAATGCAACCTCGGATATAGAAAGTCAGATGTATACGAAAGCTGCCGATATTGCTGCATTTTTAAGGGAGAATAAGGATAAGCCGTTTGTCTGCTGTGAATACAGCCATGCAATGGGTAATTCCTGCGGCGGACACAGAAGATATACAGAGCTTGCAAAGCACAATCCAAGATATCAGGGCGGTTTCATATGGGATTATATTGACCAGGCAATAGAAAAAACTAATTATAATAATGAAACTTTTCTTGCGTATGGCGGAGATTTCGATGACAGGCCTAATGATGATAATTTCTGTACGGATGGAATTATATTTGCTGACAGGACATTGTCGCCTAAGATGGCTGAAGTTAAGCATAATTACCAGAATATTGACTGCATAATATCTGAAGCGCAGATTACGGTTATCAATTATTCATTATTTACATCGACGTCGGAATTTGACTGTAAAGTTATTATGCTTGCCGACGGCAAATATGTATGTGAAGAAAATATTTCTACAGATGTAGCGCCGCTTGATAAGGGCGTTTACGATATCCCTGACAGTTTGATTGGAAGTATTGCTGCCATTACGGGAGAATGTACATACCGTGTGTCATTTACATTAAAGGAAGACACAGTGTGGGCGGAAAAAGGCCACGAAGTAGCATTTAACGAATATACGTTTTTGATAGGTGAAGCTGAAGTCGCTTTGGAAGATGAAACCATAGCCCCTGAAATCAATTTCTGTGATAATAACATAGGTGTTGTGGGCAGGGATTATTCTGCAATGTTTTCTAAGGCAAAGGGACTCATATCATATGTATATAAAGGAAGAGAATTGTTAAGAAGCAGTCTTTCGCCTAATTTCTGGCGTGCGCCTGTTGATAATGACAACGGTAACGGCATGTGTGCAAGAGACTATTACTGGAAAGTTGCCAGTATGTATATGCGGGCGGTATTCATATCGGCAGAGGCTGAAAATAATTATGCTTTAATCAAATACAGATATGAATTTCCGGTTGATAAGGAATTATCTGTTGATATAACTTATAAAGCATATGAGAGCGGAAAAATAAATGTAACAATGGATTATAAAGGAAAAGAAGGACGTCCTGAAATGCCTGAATTCGGAATTATTGTAAAGACCGCTCCATTTCTGGACAGACAGATATGGTATGGACTCGGACCACAAGAGAATTATATTGACAGGAACAACGGCTGTAAATTAGGTATATATGAAGCGGATGTAAAGAACAGCCTGACTCCGTATGTTGTACCTCAGGAATGTGCAAATCATACGGGAATACGCAATACTACAGTTGTAGATAAAGAGGGCGCCGGACTGTGTTTCTCATCAAATGAAGCGCCGTCATATATGGAAGGAAGCGTTCTTTCATATACACCGCATGAACTTGAAAATGCAAAGCACATATATGAGCTTCCAAAGCATAATTACTCTGTTGTCAAGCTTGCCAAAAAGCAGATGGGCATAGCCGGTGATGACAGCTGGGGGGCAAGACCGCATTCGGAATATGTTATAGAAGCTGATAAGGACATGAGTTTTAGTTTTGATATTAAATATGCAAAGTTAACGTAATTTAAAACAAAAATAACATAACGTGGTAAAAGAAAAAGTGTTATAATAAGTTATGCGGATTATGAGCGTCCTGTCTTTTGGGTAAATAGAAATCCATAAGCAGGGCGCTCATGAAATAATGGTCGTATAGTGAGGAATAAAATACAAATGAATTGGTTTAAGGTTAAATTAAACAATACTATGGCTGGGATGCAAGAGGCAATCCGCGATGATAATATGAGAAAAGAATTAATGTTTGGATGGCTGAATGTCCTTCTTGCATTGGTTTCGCTTATTATGACAGAGATAAATTTTTTTACCAAAGAATATACCTTGATGATAAGTACTCTGATTTTTTCTGTTGCGTGCATTTTAAATGTGGTATTTATAAAGAGGGATGGGGAAAAAGGAAATATCATATATGCAGTTTTTTCGGTAGAAAGCATTGTGCTGCTGACATTTTTTTTGGTTTCCGGTATTCCTAATGGATTCAGTGCTCTCTGGGTGTGTCTGATTCCATCTTTTTCGCTTTTGATTTTTGGAAGAAAATCCGGAACGATTTATAGTATTGCGGTTTTTTTGATGCTTCTCTTTTTATTCTGGGTTCCTTTTGGTCAGAAACTATTATTGTATTGTTATACAGATGAATTTATGCTTCGCTTTCCGTTTTATTATGCAGCCTGCTTTATGCTGGCTTTGCTTGTTGAAATAATTCGAGCGGAAACGCAGGGACAGCTTCTGGAATCAGAACAGAAATATTACTATCTGTACCGCCATGACGCTCTTACAGGATTGTATAACCGGTACGGCTTTAATGCTGTTGTGGATGCAGATTACGAGAATCCAAAACCGGAAAAGGTTGCTGTGATGATAATTGATATTGATGATTTTAAAAATATTAATGACCGATATGGTCATAATAATGGGGATATAGTGCTTAAAGGGATTGCCGGAATTTTGGAAGAAACGCTTTGCAGCCGGACGCGTTACTGTCGCTGGGGCGGAGAAGAGTTTACAGTATACATGCATTGTGAGCATGATTATTATGAAGAGGCTGAAGTAGTTAGGCAAAGTGTGGAGAAAGCAGAGTTTAGGTCAGGAGATTTGGTTATGAAGGTGACAATCAGCATAGGCCTCTGTGTAGCAGGAACAATGGAAAGTGCAAGTATGGCTACACTGATAAATCAGGCAGACCAGTGTTTATATAAAGCAAAAGCTCAGGGTAAAAACTGTGTAATGAGTGTGGAAATTCCATAATGGGAAGACGGTCTCATTTTTATGTTTGAATAGTAACTCTGAAATTTTAAAATAAAGTGCCAAGTATAGCTTATCGACTAATGCCCCGTTCTGTGTTATGATAATGAATATATTATTATGAACAACAGAAAGGGGTATTTTCGGTGGAGTCTACATCAGAAAATAAACCAATTAAACATATAGAACATATTAGTATTGGTCTGCTGGCGCATGTGGATGCGGGAAAGACTACACTTGCCGAAAGCATGCTGTACTTTAGCGGTAAGCTTAAAAAGCTTGGACGGGTAGACCATAAAGACACGTTTTTTGATACTAACGAGATTGAAAGAGAACGTGGCATAACTATATTTTCAAAGCAGGCGGAGTTGATAATAGCAGATAAAAAAATAACGCTTTTAGACACTCCCGGACATGTGGATTTTTCGGCAGAGACCGAACGTGCCCTTATGGTTATGGATTATGTAGTGCTTGTAATCAGTGCAAGCGCCGGTATACAAAGCCATGTTATGACATTGTGGAAGCTCCTTTCGGTGTACAAGGTTCCCGTATTCATATTTGTTAATAAAATGGACATGCCTGATACCGACATGGATTATATGATGCGGGAGCTTAAAAATGTTCTTAGTGATAATTGTATATGTTTTAATAATAATGAAGAGAGCATGTATGAAGATATAGCAACAGGAAGTGAAGATGCGCTTACAGAGTATTTTGAGACAGGAAAAGTGTCTGATTCTACAGTATCAGAGTTAATTAAAAAAAGATTAATATTTCCATGTTTTTTTGGCTCTGCACTAAGGCTTACAGGTGTAGAAAATTTTATGGAGGGATTGGGCAGGTATATGTCAGCACCGTTATATCCTGAAAAATTCGGCGCTAAGATATACAAGATTTCAAGAGATAATAAGGGCGTGCGTCTTACTCATATGAAGGTTATGGGAGGAGTCCTTAAAAGCCGCATGGAGATTAATTCGCAGAAAGTCAATCAGATAAGAATTTATTCGGGAGAGACTTATGAAACTGTAGATAATGCATATCCGGGAATGATATGCGCAGTTACCGGCCTCGATGGTAATATGCCGGGAGAGGGTCTTGGCATAACGCCTGATTCGGATTTGCCTGTGCTTACACCTGTGCTTGTATACAGACTGATACTTCCAAAAGAAACGGACGTCCATAAGACATATATGCAGCTTAAGGATATTGAAGAGGAAGAACCGCAGCTTTCTATAGTATGGAATGAAAAACTTAATGAGATAAATATAAGGCTGATGGGCGAAATACAAACAGAGGTCCTAAAGCGTATTATCAGGGAAAGGCTTGATATAAATGTAGAATTTGATACCGGAAATATAGTATATCGTGAAACAATTGCAGAACCTGTAGAAGGAATCGGGCATTATGAACCGTTAAGGCATTATGCAGAGGTACATATACTTATGGAACCGCTTGAGGCTGGAAGCGGCATACAGATAGAAAGTAATGTAAGCGAAGATGTGCTCGATAAGAACTGGCAGCGTCTTATAATGACCAATTTGTATGAGAAAAAACATGTTGGAGTTTTGACGGGGTCTGAAATTACCGATATGAAATTAACGGTAATAGCGGGGAAGGCGCATCTGAAACATACTGAGGGCGGAGATTTCAGACAGGCCTCCTATAGAGCTGTAAGACAGGGGCTTATGAAAGCTAAATCCGTACTTTTAGAGCCGGTATATGATTTTGTGCTTGAGCTTCCAAGTGAACTTTTGGGGCGTGCAATTAATGATATAGCGCTTATGAACGGTAAGCTTGATGATACAAGAAGTGCGGGTGAAAACGTGGTTTTATATGGTTCTGCCCCTGTAGAATGCATGCAGGGATATCAGATTACCGTCGCATCTTATTCAAAGGGAAGAGGAAGGCTTACATGTACCGCAGGAGGGTATATGCCATGCCATAATGCAGAAGAAGTTATAGATAAAATCGGTTATGACGCAGCGGGAGATATTGCTAATCCATCAGCTTCTATATTCTGTTCGCATGGAGCAGGTTTTTACGTTAGCTGGGAGCAGGTTGAGGACTATATGCATATAGAAGGAATGGGTGATTTAGACAAATATGAGAATGAAGAACCTAAGATTGTGCATAAGCCTAAGATAAATCCGGTAAATGATGAAGAACTTGAGGCTATATTTACTAAGACTTATGGTGAGGTAAAGAGAAAAAAATATACTCCGCCAAAAAAGGTAACATATAATAATACCGGTGATGAAAAATATTTACTAAAGAAAAAGAAGCCGCCAAAAAAAGACAGTTATCTGCTTGTTGACGGATATAATATCATATTTGCATGGAAAGAGCTGAAGGAGCTTGCAGAGAATAACCTTGAAAGCGCGCGGGTGTCACTTATGGAGACGCTGTGCAATTATCAGGGATTTGCCGGTATAACGGTAATTCTTGTATTTGATGCTTACAGAGTTAAGGGTAATCCCGGTGAAGTTTCAAAATATAAGAATATACATTTAGTATATACAAAAGAAGCGGAGACAGCCGACCAGTATATTGAAAAGACGGTTCATAGAATCGGAAAGAATAATAATGTGACCGTTGCAACCTCAGATGCATTAGAGCAGGTTATTATATTTGGAGCAGGTGCAAACAGGATGTCTGCATCAGGGCTAAAGGAAGAAATATTACGGACTGAGAAAGAAATCAGAGAGCATTTATTATAAAAGGAGTTAATCATATGAAAAAAATATTTATTTTATGCGCATTTATGCTTATATTTATACAAGGTATTAATGCGGATGCTGTTAATACAATTACTATCGAAAATTCAAAGACACAGATAAAAGCGGGAAAATCTTACACATTTAAGGCCGTTTCGGATACAGGGGAAGGAATTTCGTGGTCTGTAAGCGACACAAATAAGGCTCAGATTACAAAAGAAGGAAGATTTACAGCTAAAAAGGCAGGAAAAGTTACGGTTAACGCTTTATGCGGTGATATATCAAAAAGCATAAAAGTTACTATTAAGCCTAAAAAGATTGTTGCTATAGATGCAGGACACCAGGCAAAAGGCGACGGCAGTACCGAACCAATCGGTCCCGGTTCATCCGTAAAAAAAGCAAAGGTGGCGTCAGGAACGTCGGGAGTTGCAACTAAAGTACCTGAGTATAAGCTGACACTGGCGGTAGCAAAGAAATTGAAAAAAGAGCTTGTAAACAGAGGATATAAGGTTGTAATGATACGTAAATCCAATGATGTCAATATAAGCAATAAGGAACGTGCAATTAAAGCAAATGAAACCTCTGATATATGTATAAGGCTCCATGCAGACGGAATTGGTAATTCGTCTGTAGCCGGTGCAAGCGCATTATATCCGTCAAAGTCTAATAAATATGTAGGGAAATTAAGCGGTAAATGTAAAAAGCTTTCTGAAGCCGTTCTTTCGGGAATGTGCAGCAAATCAGGGGCAAAGAAGCGGGGATTATCGCAAAGAGACGACCTTACCGGAACTAACTGGAGTACCATTCCTGTTACGCTTATTGAGATGGGATTTATGACTAATCCTCAGGAAGACAGGAATATGCAGAATAGTGACTATCAAAAGAAGCTTGCAGAAGGAATGGCGGAAGGAGTTGAAAAATATTTTGGCTGCAAAAATTAATACTGCCGCTAACGGCGTTAAATATATTACATTTGAAATATTATCCAGGGAAGGGCTTAAACATGGATTTTCTACATGTGTAGGAGGAGTGAGCCCGGCTATATATCAAAGTATGAACCTTGGCTTTAACAGAGGGGATTCCTTTGAAAATGTAACAGCTAATCACAGGCTTTTTGCAGAAGCGGTAGGATATGATTATGAGAAAACAGTATTATCCAATCAGGTACACGGTGTCAAAATTGTACATGTAACAGAAACCGACGCCGGTCACGGAATGAACGGTGAAGGAGGAATAAAAGATGCAGACGGTCTGATTACAGATGTCTGTGGATTGCCGATTATGACATTTTATGCTGATTGTGTTCCGCTTTTTTTCTATGACCCTGTAAAAAAGGTAATTGCGGCAGCACATTCAGGCTGGAGAGGTACAGTATGCGGCATAGGAAGAATTATGGTTGATACACTTGTGGCTGATAACGGCTGCAGACGGGAAGATATTCTTGCGGTCATAGGTCCTTCTATATGTAAAAGCTGCTATGAGGTAAGCGCAGATGTAATAGAACAATTTGCAGATGTATTTCCTAAACATGTGATTGATATAATTGTAACTAAAAAGGAAAAAGGAAAATATATGCTGGACCTTTGGGGAGCAAATGAGTATATTCTTAAAGATTCCGGTATAAGTAATGAGCATTTGGAGACCTCAGGCCTATGTACTTATCATAATCCTGAGCTTATGATATCTCACAGAAAAACCGGAGGAATAAGAGGAAGTATGGCAGGAGTTCTGGTGTTGTAAAGCCTTGTGAGCATTTTGCGTCAAAACACTTGAAATCATATAAATGATATGATAGAATATCACAGATGCCGTTATAGCACAGTAGGTAGTGCGACGCACTCGTAATGCGTAGGTCACCGGTTCGAATCCGGTTAACGGCTTACCCTCAGCATCTTAATATAAGGTGCTGAGGGTTTTTATATGACTTTTTTTGTTTAAAAACTGATATATTGTGCCAACATGCATATATCAGTTTTTTTAATCTTGTTTCTTATTCATATCTTGTGTTATTTTATATAATATCTGATATACATATTGGAGATGTTCTGATGAAAATAAAAGAATATCTGGGAGACCGGGCATTTTACAGAAATACAGCTGTTATTGCTATACCTATAGCGCTTCAAAGCCTTATAACCATAGGAGTTAATCTTGTAGATAATATTATGCTGGGTTCGCTTGGAGAAGTGCCGCTGTCTGCATCGGCTCTGGCTGTGTCGTTTATAAGTTTTTATAACATATGCTGTATGGGCCTTGGAATGGGTGCGTCGGTGCTTGTATCGAGATTTTGGGGAATGAAGGACCTTGATTCGCTTAGGAAGACGATTACTCTTATGCTTCGTTTCACGGTCGTCATCGGGCTTGTGTTTACTATAGCTGCTATAGCTGTACCGTCCTCAATCATGTACATGTATTCTGATGAACTGCCGGTTATAGAACAGGGAGTAAGATATCTTAAATGGTCGGTTCCGTGTTTTCTTCTTATGGGACTGTCAACTACGAGTACAATAGCGTTAAGGAGTATGGGGCAGACAAAGATTCCGCTTATAGGTTCATGCTTTGCATTCGGTATTAATATATTTGCAAACTGGGTATTTATATTCGGAAATCTGGGTGCGCCGCGCATGGAGATTGAAGGCGCTGCACTCGGAACACTTATTTCAAGAATATTTGAGTTTTGCTTCAACTTTGGATATCTTATAGTCGTTGATAAAAAGGCTTCATATCGCATAAGGCATTTGTTTATGAAATGCGGAAGCCTTGTGCATGATTATCTGACTATAAGTATACCGGTACTTATAAGCGATACGCTTCTTGGTCTCGGCGTTAATGCGGTTGCGATGGTTATGGGACGTATCGGAGCGGCATTTGTCGCAGCTAATTCAATTACTAATGTTACGCAGCAGTTGAGTACGGTGCTTATTCAGGGTATTTCTCAGGCAGGCTGTATAGTTACCGGACATTATCTTGGCGCAGGTGATTATGAAAAGGCAAAAAAGCATGGCTGGACGTTTTTATTCTTGGGATTTGCAATTGGGGTATTTGCGGGATTATTTATTATTGTAACGGGAGATTTAATTATAAGCTTTTACAATATTACGGAAGAGACAAGGCAGATAGCAAGCCAGCTTATGAAAGCGATTGGATTTATTGTTATATTTCAGTCGGCTAACTCAATTATTACTAAAGGAGTGCTGCGTGGCGGAGGCGATACTAAATGTCTGATGATTGCAGATAACATATTTTTATGGGCGGTATCAATACCGCTTGGTTATCTCGCAGGATTGTATTTCCACCTTCCGCCGTTTTGGGTATATTTCTTCCTTAAGATTGACCAGTTCCTTAAAGCGTTCTGGTGCATAATAAGACTTAAGAGCGGTAAATGGATAAAAGTGATAAATGGTCAGAAACAGACCGCATAAAATATAGGGGAGGTATTTTAATATGCTTAGAATAGTAAAAACTGAGAATGGACAGGTAGAAGGTATTCCGGCTGCAGACCCAAGAATAACCGCATTTAAGGGTATTCCGTTTGCAGCGCCTCCGGTTGGACAGAACAGGTGGCGCGCACCGCAGCCGTGCGAAGACTGGGAGGGTGTTCGTAAGGCATATTCATTTGCACCCATATCAGTTCAGGACACGCCGGGTATCGGAGATAATCTTTATAACCGGGAATGGCATGTAGATTCGGAAATTCCTATGGATGAGGACTGCCTGTATCTTAATGTATGGACAGGCGCAAAAAGCGCTGAGGAAAAACAGCCGGTTGTAGTATGGTATTTTGGAGGAGGACTTCAGTGGGGATATCCTTCTGAAATGGAATTTGACGGAGAAAGACTTGCAAGAAGGGGCATCGTAGTAGTAACAGTTAATTACAGATTAAATGTATTTGGTTTTCTTGCACACCCTGAACTTACGAAAGAGCAGCCTGATGCACCGACAAATTTCGGAAGCCTTGACCAAAAGGCAGGACTTAACTGGGTTGTGCGTAACATAGAAGCATTTGGCGGAGACCCTGATAATATTACTATTGCGGGACAGTCGGCAGGCGGAGGAAGCGTTCTTTCACAGCTAACGTGTCCTGATAATTTTGGAATAATTAAAAAAGCTATTATACAGAGTGCAATGATTCGTGACCCTTATACAGGCGGTGGAGTAGGCATACCGGAGAAGCTTGCAGAAGCAGAGAAGCACGGAGAGGAGTTCTTTGATTTTCTTGGTGTTTCAAGTCTTAAAGAGGCGAGAGAACTTGACGCATTTTACATCCGTGACAAATACGGTGAATATGCAGCAGAGCATAGAAGGTTTTTCTCAGTACAGGATGATATATTCTGTGTCGGAGACCCGCTCGAATTATTTGCACAAAACAAAAGAGCTGTAGTTCCGATTATGGCGGGTAACACTTCGGATGAATTTCCTAATATTGTTGATGCAGCTTCTTATGAAGATTTTGTTGATAAGGCAAAAGAAATATTTGGGGATAAGGCTGACAAATACATTTCAATATGTAAGAAAACCGGAAAGGCAGAAGGACCGAATTACGGAGAGGTAAATGGCATAGAATGTACTGTTAAGGCGCTTTCACTTATCAATAAAGAGCTTGGAAATGATGTTGACTGCTATTATTACAGATTTGATGCCGATATTCCGGGATGGGATAATGCCGGGAATTTCCATTCGGTTGAGCTTTGGTTCTTTTTTGAAACGCTGGCAAAATGCTGGCGTCCGTTTACGGGGCATCATTATGACCTTGCAAGGCAGATGTGCAATTATTGGAGCAATTTTGTTAAGACCGGTAATCCTAATGGTAAAGATGCGGACGGAACAGATATGCCGGAGTGGATTCCTTATACAAAGGAGACGCCGTGCGATATGGTGTTCTGCAAAGACGGTTCTGTTTCCGTAAAAAAAGATAAAGAAAATGAGTTTGAAGGATTTCTGATAAACAGTATTAAAGAAAGACTTACAGATAAATGAGGAAAGGAGATATGTTATGATGAAAAAACAGGCATTTAACCCATATCTTCCGTCATGGGAGTATATTCCGGACGGAGAGCCATATGTTTTCGGAGACAGGGTATATGTATACGGTTCACATGATTATTATAATGGATATGTATTCTGTATGGGAGATTATGTATGCTGGTCAGCGCCGGTAGATGACCTTTCAAACTGGAGATATGAAGGTGTGATATATCCAAAAACCTCAGACCCGCTTAATAAGGACGGAAAAATGTGTTTGTATGCGCCTGATGTAACAGTAGGGCCTGATGGAAGATATTATCTTTATTATGTGCTTGACCATGTGTCGGTGGTTTCGGTTGCAGTCTGTGACAAACCTGCCGGAAAATATAAGTTTTATGGTTACGTTCATTATGAAGACGGCGTGCGTCTCGGTGAAAGAGAGGGTGATGAACCTCAATTTGACCCGGGAGTTATTACAGAGGGAGAACTTACATATCTGTATACAGGTTTCTGCGGACGTGGAGACCGCAGCAGAAGCGGAGCAATGGCTACGGTGCTTGGAGCGGATATGCTTACAATTGTAGAAGCGCCTGTAATTGTTGCGCCGGGATGTGAATATGAAGAGGGTACAGGTTTTGAAGGCCATGCATTTTTTGAAGCGCCGTCTATAAGAAAAAAAGGCGATACATATTATTTCATATATTCATCTACTCCTATGCATGAGCTTTGTTACGCTACGGCAAAGAAGCCTACGGATAAATTTACGTACGGAGGCGTTATCGTAAGTAACTGTGACCTTCATATAGATACGTATAAGCCGGCAGACCTTCCTATGGCGTACGGAGCTAATAATCATGGAAGTATTATCGATATAAATGATGAGTGGTACATTTTTTATCACAGACATACTAACGGAACATGGTACAGCAGGCAGGGCTGTGCTGAAAAGATTGACATACTTTCTGACGGAAGTATACCGCAGGTTGAGATAACATCATGCGGATTAAACGGCGGACCGCTTGAAGGAAAGGGTGAATATCCTGCATATATAGCGTGTCATTTGTTCAATAATGTACCGTCAGTGTATGTCGGCGACGACCGTTTTCCGAAAATTATGCAGGACGGAAGAGACGGAGATATAGAGCCGGGGTATATCGGTAATATGAAAGATTATGCAACAGCCGGATTCAAATATTTTGATATAAATGAAGATATTAGCAAAATAAGCATTACAGTTCGCGGATATACCGGAGGAAAATTTGAGATACGTACGTCATATGACGGAGAGGTTCTTTGTGAGATTCCTGTTATTAATTCAAATGTATGGGAAACTTACAGCGCGCCTATATCTATTCCGCATGGTGTAACTCCGATATACATTACATATCGCGGAAACGGAAATGCAAGTTTATTATCATTTGAACTGAGTTAAGGAGAAGATAAAATGGGATATTTAAAATTATATACAAGGATTCCTGAAGGTGAGGAGTATCCTTCAGCAACTGCGTATAGTGTGCATATGGCATATAGCTGTGACGGTGTAGATTATGAGCCGCTTAATCAGAATTACGGTATGTTATTTACTGAAGGTACTATACGTGAAGATAATACAATTGAAGAAAAAGGTATAAAATATCCGAGTGCAGTTAAGAGAAAAGACGGTGGGTATGGATTTTTTGCTGTCCGTGTAAATGCAGACGGAGCGGAAGATGAAACTGCAGACGGAATGTATCCGTACTGGATTACAGAAGATATGGTTCATTTTCATGATAAAGGGATTGTTTCACCTGAAGATATTGCAAATGACTGTGGCTGTAGTATGGATGATATCAATAATATATTGTCACATATAAGGGATTCCAAAGAATATACTACAGAGATTACGGATACTGATGCAAAGACATTGTGCGCAGTATGGACGCCTATTCATAATACAGGAGTAGAACCGTGTAATAATGCGGTTATTTCATCTAAGGAAGAACTTGATAAAATACAGGTTAAGCTTGAATATTCAGATGGTTCGTCCTGTATGAAAAATGTAGAATGGGACGATTCTGCTATTGATTATTCAAAGCCGGGAACATATACTGTAAAGGGAAGAATATCTCAGCCTGTATATAAGTTTCCTCTTGCGGAAGGTTATGCCGACCCTGTTGTTTTCCGTTATGCAGATAAATGGTATTTTATAGCTACCAATGATAATAATGACGACGTAGGGTTATTTGTAAGATATGCCGATACTGTGGCGGGATTATTTGATAAAGATGTTAAGGAATACTGTATACTTGATTATGATGAGGACAGAGAGCTTATTCAGACTTTCTGGGCGCCTGAATTTCATATGATAGGTGATGATTTGTACATATTATTTGCAGTAGGTCCGAAAAACTGGGGACCACAGAGCCATATGATGAAGCTTAAGAGCGGCGGACGCATTGAGTGCAGGGAGGACTGGGAAGACCCGGTAAAGGTAATACGCACAGACGGAACTCCGCTTGCAAAGAGTGGCATTACTCTTGATATGACATATATTAAAGTCAGAGGGCGTTCTTATCTCATATGGTCGGAGCGTTATCACATAGGAACTCCGCTCGATTCGGGTTCTATGATATATATTGCTGAGATAAATGAAGATAAGCCGTATGTTATTATAAGTGAACCTGTGCTTCTTACCCGTCCGCTTTATGGATGGGAAAACCAGTATGGCACAATTAATAACGAGGGTCCTTATCCGCTTGTTGTAGGTAATAAAGTATATATTGCATATTCAGGAGGTTCAGCCGGAGGATATTCATATGTTGTCGGGCTTCTTTCAATAGATGATGACAAGGAACTTTTATGCGCAGAGGAATGGGATAAGGCAATTTGCCCGCTTCTTTCCGCATACTCTGTTGAAGGAGAGTACGGACCGGGTCACAATAGTTTTTACCGTGATGAAAACGGCGACGTCTGGATAGCATACCATGCTAAAATAACAACGGGATTTGTAACAAGAAGTACGGCTATAAGGAGAGTTCATTTTAATGTATACGGCGAGCCGGTGTTTAATATGTCGGCAGACAGAGATATTGCTCCTGAATATAAAAATGTAAGTATGACAGTTGATTACCGTATGTAAGATGGAATATTGCGTCCGTCCTGACATACGTTTGATGAGTTTTTGCTGTCAGGACGGAGGTATATAATGGATAATAAGATTTTGGCAGAGATAGATTCTATTGCAAATAATATTCTTGCCGATTACGGAAAAGGCAGGACAATAGATAAGACGGATGTATTTAACCAGCCTAATAAGGATGTTATTATAGATATCCTTAATAAGCTGATACGTATAGTATACCCGGGATATTTCAAGGATAAGAATTATAATATATACAATGTAAAGAATAATCTGTCGGTAATTATAGAAGACGTAGTATATAATCTTAATAAGCAGATTGCGATAACTTTAAAATCCAATGATGATTATGCTCATTTTGATGCTGTAGAAATTGAAGAAGAAGCGCGTACGCTTACGCTTAAGTTTTTGAAAACAATACCGAAAGTCCGCGAATATGTGGAGACAGATGTAGAAGCAGGATATGAAGGGGACCCGGCAGCAACGAGCAGGGATGAGGTTATATTCTGTTATCCGGGATTGTATGCTATTACCGTCAACAGGCTTGCACATGAACTTTATCTTCTTAATGTTCCGCTTATACCGCGTATAATGACGGAGCATGCACATTCAAAGACAGGAATTGATATTCATCCGGGTGCGACTATAGGAAAATATTTCTTTATAGATCATGGAACCGGAATTGTTGTAGGCGAGACAACCGAGATAGGAGAGCATGTTAAAATATATCAGGGTGTTACACTCGGAGCGCTTTCTACAAGAGGAGGGCAGAGCCTGAGAAATAAAAAGAGACATCCAACGATAGAAGATTATGTAACCATATATTCGGGAGCCTCTATACTTGGAGGACAGACGGTTATAGGTAATAATGTTGTAATTGGCGGTAACGCATTTATAACTTCTTCTGTTGAACCGGGTACAAGAGTCAGTGTGAAGAATCAGGAATTGGAGATGTTATAATAAAATAAGTTATAATAAATTAATTTTAATGAATTGTAAAAAATATTGTAATAAATTATAAAAACAATCCTTGACCTTATGTATATATTGTGTAATAATGGAAATATAAGGAGGGGATAACTATGAAAAGAATTAATAAAACAATGATTTCTTGTTGTGCATGTTGTTTTGTTTTATTGTGTATATTGCTATATGCATCTATATACAATACTGGTAATGGTGACGATGAAGACATTACCGTTATACGTAAATCTGGTTTATTAGCAAAGGTTGACCAAAGTGATTTAATTAGAACATCTGCAGTTGTTATATATGGTGAACTTGAAAATAAATCCGAGCCGTTTATAGTAATGTCTACATCAGGAGATAAAAGTGTATATACAGATTATTATATTAAGCCAACATATGTTTTGAGAGGTGAAAAAGATATGGATAGGGTTACGGTAAGGGTGGAAGGTGGTGTCACAAATGATTTGATTGTAGAAGATGAAGGGGCGCCTATCTTAAAAAGTGGCACACAATACCTCCTTTTTCTAAAAAAACCTATAAGGGGAGGTTTTACAACTGAGGGAGAGTATTATTATATAAACGGCGCTGTTCAAGGCGTTTATGAGATTAAGAGCGCAAGTGAGGCAATTGATTGCAAAAATATTAATGATATAGCCGAGAACAAAACACATATAGAGATGTGCAGCCAAGAACCTATTTCGACATCATTAGATTTGGGGGCAATGATTGAAAAGATAAATGATGTTGATAGTAGTAAACAATTTGATGTAGATATTCTTGAGAAAGATTATAGAAGTAATTTGAAAAAAAATCTTGATAATGGAATTATAACAGAAGAATATTATAATATTTGTATAGACGAATTGAGTAAAACGGCAACTTATGTTGAGTGATTCAGGAGTATAAGGAGGTATAATTATGAAAAAGATTATGATGAATTTAAAAAAAATTATAGTATCAAGTGCAGTAGTTATTGCTTTGGGTGTAGCAAGTGTTTCGCAATCGCAAGCGCAGATAGTTTATACCGGTGAGGCCAGAATATTATCGGAAGTAGATGTTTACTTGAGCGATGAAAAATATGCTGATGTTTCAGCCTGCTATGTAGGCTACAACGCTTCAATTAATAGTATTAATATAGGAGATACATTATCATTTAGGATGGAGCTAATGCCTGATGCAGATAATATTGCGAAGCAGAATAATATCTCAGTTGTATCGTATTTATGCAGCGTTTTTCTGAAAAATGAAACAGGCACATATGATGCTGTTGGAGAGAATACGATTGAATCTACAGAGGTATATCAGTATAGACTAGATAAAGCAGGGCAGTATAAGTTTTCATTTGAAGAAATGCATGATGGTTCAAGAACTAATAATAAGATTGATTTTAGTATTGAAGTTGGCTTAGACAAGGCTGATAAAAATGTTAATAATGTTGATACTTCTAAAAACATAAGTGATAAAATTACTATTAAATCTGTTAAAGTTAAGTCTAATAAAATAACTGGAAAAGTTAGTGAAAAAGGAGCAACTGTAAAGGTTAAGGTTGGAAAAAAAGTATATAAAAAGGCTAAGGTTAAAGGCTATAAGTTTAGTTGTTCATTAAAGAATGTAAAAAAGGGTACAAAAATAAAAGTAAAGGTGATTAAGGGAAAGAAGATTTCTGCAAAAACATATAAATACAGCTAATAGGAGGGATATATAATGGAAAAGATGGGAAAACTAAAAAAACTAATTGCAATTGCGATTGTTTTAAGTATGATTATATTGAATCCGATTTCTTCAAAAGCGAGTGTTACTGGATTAGGATTTAAGATACAAAGTACTAAAGGATTTTGTCCTTATTATGGTTTAAATATATATCCTAATATATATACTACAATGAATACCGCTTTCGTAAAAAGCAATGGAGCGGCAGGTGTTTATAATATTGCATTGTGGCCTGAAATGGCGCATTCATCTGTAGATTTTCCTAATCTATCAGATGGATTAAATAAGATTTATACTGTGTCAGATCCTAATGCTGCTTATGTGGGGCTTGCTAGTTGTTCTTATAGTAATGGATACTTGTTAGAAGCTGATATTAATCTGAATATGGCTTATCCATTCTCTGTTTCTGGCAGTAGTGATTCCTTTGATTTAGTTTCCGTATTAATGCATGAGTTAGGTCATGTATCAGGATTGAATGATACATATGCTGATAGTGATAGGAATTATGTAATGTATGGATATACAGATTTGGGAAGGGTAGTAAGTGATTACTCTGCTGAAGAAAAGACATTTTTGTATAATCTATATCACTAAATATTATTTACTAAAATAAGAATGTGTTACTGATTTATAAAAGGATGCTGTCGCACGAATTGTGCGACAGCATCCTTACACTTTATAGGTTCTTGTTGTACTTGTAATGTATCCGGATTTTGATGCATGTACTTTGATTACAGTGCCTTTTTTCAGTTTTTTCTTAAGTTTAACTGTGAATTTTCCTTTTTTGTTCGCTTTTACAGTATATTTTTTTGAGCCTACAGTTACGGTAACTTTTGATTTCTTAAGAGATGTTCCTTTAATAACTTTTTTCCCTTTTTTATATGAAGTAAGAGCCGGAGCTGTAAGTTTCTTTGCGGCGGAGTCCGAAGCTTTTGAATCTGTAGCAGAAGTTTGTCCGCTGGAATTGTTATTCTGTGCAGCTTTTGCGGTTGGCGCAGGTGTGGCCTTTGATGGGGAAGCCGATATGGCAGTTCCTTTTAATGATATGTTATTAATGGCTGCTTCGCCACCGGTTGTTTCATCTGACAGCTTTCCGCCGGATATTGTCTGTGTACCTGCCGCAATGATCTTTATGTATACCATAGAACGGTTGGATGCAGCGGACGGAATTCCAAAGCTGTGTTCATAAAGCACTTTATTCGTTGTAAGAGAAAATGCCGTTCCCGATATATCGGTAAATGTTTTATTATCTGTACTGTATTGAACCTTATATGCTTTAGGGCCTTTTTTTGAACCCCCGATTCGGAATGATATTTTCAGGTTCTCATATCCTGTAGTCTGTGCTGATAAAAGAAAATACGGCGCGTTTCCCCAAGGATTATTATTGCCGGCAGCCATTATTGGGGTTGCTTTCTGGTTTAATCCGTTATATGAGTAATCGTTATCTGCGCTCCATTCCAGCTTTCTGTTGTTAGATGAAGAACCGGAAACGGAAGCATAAAATCTTGCTGACGTCTTATATCTTCCGGATGATGCATAGTATCCTGAATCAGCATTGGTTTTATATGTGTCATTAAGGTCTTTGTCTGCTTCGGAGCCTGATGGCCTTGTAAATAAAAATGAAGCTATATCAGTTTCGGAAACAGCAGCTTTTACGGTATAAGGACTGATACATCCGAAAAGCAGTGTTATGGTCAGCAAAGCAGAGACAATATATCTCAGATTTCTTGTCATATAAAATACCCCTTTCAAAAAATATTAATAAATATAATATTTCTATCTAATAAATATGTCATGAATGTTGCAAAAATAAGAATTAATAAATAAATCATGAATAATAAATTTGATTTTAATAAATGATACGCAATTATATTATATAATATAAAAGTATTTTTTACTTTTTGTATATTTAAATTATTTATGGAGGGAAAGCAATGGAATTAAAAAGATTTACTGCGCGTTTGCTTGCGGCAGCATTGGTTGTTACTACAATCGGCGGTTCATTAACCGTATCGGATGTAAGTGCAGCAGCTAAAGCTCCAAAGCTTAGCGCAAAAAACAAGACTGTAAATGTCGGAAAGAGCTTCAAACTGAAACTTAAGAAAAAAGGTATTAAAATCAAGAAGACAACTTGGAAGACCAATAAGAAAAAAGTTGCTGCTATATCTAAGAGTAAGAAGACGTCTGTTAAGGTTACTGCAAAGAGTGCCGGAGATGCAAAGATTACAGCCACAGTAAAGTATACTGTAGGTAAGAAAGCAGCTGCGAAGAAGCTTGTATGTAAAGTAAAGGTTACGGAAGCAAAGCAGGAAGTGATTCCTACAGCTACGGTACCTGTACATAGCGGAGGAACTCCTACTAATCCTCCTGTTTTGGCAACGGAAGGACCTACAGCCACACCTGTTCCTTACTACTATGATTATGACTATTTTGCAATGTTTAATGGTGATAATGCTAATGGAAAAGAGAATATGTTCATAAACTTTGTATTATCGGATTCATGGCAGACCAATACAAGGCTGTCAGCTATAGAATCATTGGAGTTTGCCGTAGACTCTGCACAGGAGCTTGACATTGATTTGTATGTATCAGAGTGGGACTGTGATATTGACAATGAATCTGTTAAGAAGATTACTACAATACATACAGACGGAACTAAAGGACAGAACGTATCGCTTACATCTGAGATAGCAGGCAATGCAGATATAAAAGCGCTGGATTCCACAAATAACGGAAGATTATCATTTGGATTTACAACACCGGATGGTACCGGTCAGTTCGTAATCCATGATATGTATGTTAATTATCATAACAATAATACCGGAAGCACATCTCATCATAAGGCGGCAATAAGCGTTGTAACATCAGCTATTGGTTCTGCTGCCTCAGCTTACAATAAAGATAAAAAGGCTGCCGATGATGCAGATGAGGATTTTTCAGGTACACTTGATGAATATATGGCGCAGAAGCCTGACGGACTGTTTGAAGCACGTCCTAAGGATGCGTCGGAAGCTATTAACAATTATACAAGTATGGCTGATATTACAGAAGCAAAAGGATATAAGTTTGGTACATGTGTAACTTACAGTCAGATAAAGAATGATGCTGAGTTCTGTAAGCTTCTTGCACATCACTGTGACAGTATAACGGCTATGAATGAGTTTAAGGCATACTCGATTCTGGATGGAGATGCATCACGCGCTAATTGGACAGATGACGAGACTTCAATGCCGGCACTTAGGTTTGATAAAGCTGATTATATATGCGAGTGGGCTCGTGATAATAATCTTAAGATAAGAGGACATGCACTTGTATGGGATAACAGCATGAAGCAGTGGTTCTTTACTAAAGGTTATCAGGATAAAAGCAGTGATTACGTTTCTAATGATATATGCCGCAAGAGACTTCAGTATTATGTTGACCAGGTAATGAGACACTTCCAGGAGAAATATCCTGATGTAGTATATTGCTGGGACGTTGTAAATGAAGGTATTGATGAGAACAGCAGCGATAAGCTCAAGATAAGGCAGAACAGAGGCGTTGAGAATTATTTCTATTATCACTGCAGTAAGGGTGATGAAAACTATGTTAAGTTTACATTTCAATGTGCATATGATACCCGTGAAGCTATGATTAATGAAGGTCTTCTTTCAGACAGAAGCAAGATTGAGCTGGTATATAATGACTATAACGTTATTGAAAGCAATAAGAGACCATATGTAAAAGCGCTTGTTGAATATCTTAACAGCGGAGATGAGCAGCTTTGTGACGCAGTAGGATGTCAGGGTTATCTCGGAGCTTACCAGAAGCAGCAGGGATGTCTTTCAATGGATTGGGTTAATAAGACAACAACTACAATTAAAGAGTTTGCTTCAATGAATCCGCCTGTACATGTACAGCTTACAGAGATGGCTATGCGTAACTTCGATTGGGATTATCTTGATGATAAGCAGAATGGAGAATTCAGTCACGGAGAATTTGCAGCTAAGCTTTTTGAAGGACTTGCAAATATTAACGCTGAAACTAATAATGCATTTACAAGTATGTCAATATGGGCATTCATAGATGACCCGATTATGAACAAGGTTGATGAATCGTTTGACTATTGGCAGTATGCGCCGTTCAGCGGAATGTTTGATGATGTGTACAGAGTAAAACCTGCATTTGAACATGCGTATGAGATTTTACAGCAGTAAAATATGATTTTTAGTAACAGTTCAGCTATAACCGATATTATGAGCAATCCACTTGCGTAAGCAAGCTTTGAAGCACGAAGTGCGGGATTGCGAATGGCGCGGGCTG
>ERZ824480.226-NODE-226-length-85795-cov-12.103942_pt1 | contig 85795 bp, 82 predicted proteins | sample MGYA00519861_ERZ824480 | MGnify/ENA primary metagenome ERZ824480 (study PRJEB31778, sample SAMEA3449152) | human gut metagenome | biome: human gut; feature: human-associated habitat; material: faeces | place: United Kingdom | collected 2010/2012 ... | reverse complement strand
CGTAGCGGTATGGGCACTGAAAGTACCAGTGCCACATACCGACGTACTCAAACCCGCGAGTCACAAAGTTTTTCTACGAAATTACTGGAATTCAAAGCAACTGACCGCGAACATTTGTCACAAGCCAACCATCCATCCCCCACAATTGGTCTATAGCAAAAGTTTTCCTACATTATCTAAAAGGATGATTTTTTTCAGCACACCACAATCGGCAGGGAAAAGTTTTGAGTGGAATGCGTTATATGTGCGTGGGTATCTGATATGCGTATTGTGCATATCGATACCCCTACGCACATATCAGCGGGAGCGGCGCATGACACTCAAACTTTTCCCTGCCGACTGTGAAGTCCTGAAAAACTCTCCTCCTAAATAATGTAGGAAAACGTCTCTCTCTCATGATACTGCCGCACCAATTCAGCGAGTGTAACTCTCTCAAGCACATCATCTACAGCATGATCCACTTCCTGACCCAAATCGCGAACCAGTGCATTCATCGTGCGGTTGTTTTCACTTTCTCTGTAGCCATCCAAATCCACGGCATTTCGCTGTCCCTCAATGGCACCGACCACATCTTTAGCGGTACATCGTCTGGTTTCTTCCGGAAGATAATAGCCGCCCTTGCTGCCGCGAATCACGCGCACAATCCCGGCGTGACGCAATTTAGAAGCCACCTGTTCCATATATTTCTCTGACAAATCGTATTCCTTAGCCACCTGTTTGACCGTCACCGTACTGCCATCATGCAGTGCAAGGTCAATCAGAAAAAATAATGCATACTGACCCTTTCTCGTAATATACATAACAACCCCTCTTTCCTAATTTCTATCCTGCTCCAAAGAAGCAATTGCCACGGCACCATCGGAAACCGCTGTAATAACCTGACGAAGCGGTTTGGTTCTCACATCGCCTGCCACATAAATTCCCGGCACATTCGTCCGGCAGTCCTCCCCGGCACAAATATAGCCGGCATCGTTTCTCTCAACTACATCCTTCACAAATGCCGTCTGCGGCTCCATGCCAACAGCAATGAAAATACCGGATAACTCAATTTCTTTTTCCTCCCCGGTCTGGTTCTGTGTAAGAATCACTTTCTGTACCATACCGTCTCCGGCAATTTCTTTCACTTCATAATAAGGAAGAAATTCGATATTTTCCGCTGCCATCACTTTTTCGGAAAGTTCCTTAGCCGCGCGAAGACCTTCCCTGCGGTGAATCAAATACACTTTTTCACAAAGATTTGCCAGATACAGCGCATCCTCTAACGCCACATCACCACCGCCGACAACCGCCGTCGTTTTATTCTTAAAAAATGCACCATCGCAGGTTGCACAGTACGAAACGCCTGCACCGGTCAATTCTTCTTCCCCTTTTACGGAAAGTTTTTTATGCCCTGCACCGGTTGCCACTAACACATTTTTTGTGCAGATGGTTTCACCGTCTTCTAAATGCACTTTTTTATATTCGGATTCATTTTCCACGGAACTCACTTCTGCGTCTATAAACGGAACAGAAAGTGCATCCGCATGTTCTCTGAATTTCATTGCCAGCGAATATCCGGATTCTCCGTAAAGTCCCAGATAATTGTCCACGCGTTCCGTCGTCACAATCTGTCCGCCGCTAAATCCTGCCTTCTCAATGACAACAACATCTAACATTGCACGTTTTGCATAAACGGCCGCTGACAAGCCCGCCGGTCCGCTTCCTATAATTACCAAATCTTTTACCTGTTCTGCCATCGTATCCCTCCTAATCTACTTCTGATTGGCAAACTTTCTAATCTGCTCACATGTCTTTTCGATATCCTTATCCGTATGTGCCGCTGACACAAACATAGCCTCAAACTGAGACGGTGCCAAATAAATGCCCTCTTTCAGCATCGCCTTAAAATAAGCCGAATAGCGATTTGTATCCGAGGTCTGCACCGTATCATAATCAACCACTTTTTCACCGGTAAAAAACAAACTCATAAGAGAGCCCACCTGATTTACACAGACCGTTTCTCCAAATGTTTCACGCATCACTGCTGCCAGTTTTTCTGCCTTTTTCTCAATGGTTTCATAAATCGTATCCGAATCACGCAGAATTTTCAGTGTCTCAATTCCTGCAGTCATTGCAATCGGATTTCCCGAAAGCGTTCCTGCCTGATACACTTCCCCAAGCGGTGCAACGCACGACATAATTTCTTTTCTGCCTCCATATGCGCCTACCGGCATACCGCCGCCAATGATTTTTCCAAGTGTCGTCAAATCCGGTGTCACGCCGTAATACTCCTGCGCACCTCCTTTTGCCAGACGAAAGCCTGTAATGACCTCATCAAAAATCAAAAGAGATTGATACTTTTTTGTAATCTCCCGTAAAAAAGGCAGAAAACCTTTTTCCGGACAAACCACACCCATATTGGCTGCCACCGGCTCCACAACAACCGCCGCAATGTTATCACCATATTTTTCAAACAATGCTTTTACCGATTCCGGTTTATTATACTCAGCAATCAATGTTGTCTCTGTATAACCCTTTGGCACACCGGCACTGTCCGGCACAGCCTGCAAAAGTGCCGCAGAACCTGCCTTTACCAAAAGTCCGTCTGAGTGACCATGATAACAACCCTTAAATTTTACAATGTAATCTTTGCCGGTATATCCTCTCGCCACACGGATGGCGCTCATCACCGCTTCCGTTCCGGAATTTACCATACGCATCATTTCCATCGATGGCATCATGTCATGAATTAACGACGCAATTTCATATTCTTTTTTCGTCGGCGCCCCAAAGGTAAGTCCCTGTTCACATGCCTGTTTCACCGCTTCAATCACAGCCGGATATGCATGTCCCAAAATTCCCGGACCATACGAACAAACATAATCAATATAATCATTCCCATCCTCATCCAAAATATGAGAACCTTTTCCACTTTTTACAAATACCGGTGTTCCGCCCACATTGCGGAATGCACGAACCGGCGAATTTACACCACCGGGCAGAAAGTGTTCGGATTTTTCAAATAACTGTTCCGACTGTGTCATAGCCTTACTTCCTTTCTCTATTGATAAAACTGCTCAAGCGCCCTGCCTAAATGTTCTAAATCGCATTGCTCTGGAACCACATCCACATCGATTCCATACGCCTGCAGTCTTTTTTTCGTCACTTCACCAATCGCCGCAACCGCAACATGCTCTTTTTTGCGGTCACGCTCCCATTCTCCTATCTTGTCCTTACCCATCCGGGAAACAAACGCCTCAACGCCGGATGCGCTGAAAAATGCAGCCACGTCCATATTCTTCCACATGGACAAATCCCCTGAAAAAGCCCCTTCAACATCATAAAAAGGGATTTCCGTAATCGTAACAGACTTCTTTTGCAGTTCTAAAACAAGTTCTTCACTTGCCTGCAAAGCCCTTGGAAGAAGCAGATGTTCTCCCGGTTTCACGACATCTGTAAGCCCTTTGGCAAGTGCCTCTGTCGTAAACTGTTTTGGCATATAATCCGCATAAAATCCATACGTTTCCAGTGCCTTTTTCGTTCCGCTGCCAACGACAGCAAAACGAACCTTCGCAAACTCCCGTCTGTCAATTTGTTTCTTATCTGCCTCAGCAAAAAATAAATGAACCGCATTCTGGCTTGTGAAAACAATCCAGTCATATTTTTTTATCTGAGATAATTCATCCAAAAGTTTCTCTGCACCATCTGTACAGACAACTTTCATTTCACAAAGAGGAAAAACAAAAGCCCCTTTGTCTTCCATCATTTCACGCAGTTTATTATGCAGTTTCTGCGTTGCTGTTGTACCGATTTTTTTCCCGGCAAGCACACCAAAATCCTCACTGACAAAATGATATTTTGCCGTCTGTCCCACAACAAAAACCGCTGGGGAAGTAATTTTATTTTTAATTACTTTATCCGCAATATCAAAAAGTGTTCCATAGACACGTTTCTCATCCGGCATCGTTCCGTGGGAAATCACCGCAACAGGTGTTAACTCATCCTGTCCCTGTTCCATCAGCCGGTCTGCAATCATGCGGATATTTGCGACACTCATCAAAAATACACTCGTGCCATCCTGTTTCGTAATATGGGAAAAAGATTGCTCTGCCCCCTCTTTTGTGTGACCGGTAAACACATGAAAACTGCGACTTTCCTTACGATGAGTCAAAGGAATTCCGGCGAGCTCACTCACTGCCACTGCACTTGTCACCCCGGGCACCAAAGCAAATGGAATTTTCTCTTTCTGCAGTGCTAAAACCTCCTCGCCGCCGCGTCCAAAAACAAATGGGTCACCGCCTTTTAAGCGGACAACATTTTTATACTGTTTTGCCGTCTGAATCAGAATCTCATTAATCTCTTCCTGCTTCTTTGCGTGGCTCATCGGTTTCTTTCCCACATAAATTTTATGGCAGTTTTCAGGAACCACAGAAAGCAGTTCCTCCGACAAAAGCCTGTCATATATGACCGCATCGCATTTTTGCAGCAGACGAAGTCCTTTTACCGTAATTAACTCCGGATTTCCGGGACCCGCTCCGATTAAATAAACCATACTATGATTTCCTCTCCTGACACAATTTTTCTACAAGATTTTGCCAATCTCCTCTGTCCCCCTGCACCGACCGCCGGATTACTTCTCCCTCTTTTTCTTCCATCAGAGAAAGATTCATCCTATGTCCATCGAGGGTACACAAAACACCAATTGGCTCATGGCATCCGGCATTTAATTTCGTGAGGACCGCGCGCTCTGTCCGCAGACACTCTGCTGTATGAACATCCGAAATTTTTTCGGCAAGTTCATTAGCAAGCGTTCCTTTTTTTGTCTCCATCGCAATCACTGCCTGACCTGCCGCCGGAAGCATCTCCTTTACAGAAAGATACTCGTAAACAAAATCCGAATCGTTGTCAATACCCTGTCGCCTAATTCCGGCAGCAGCCAACACAATCGCATCGTACTCGCCTGCCCGCAGTTTATTGAGCCTTGTGCCGATATTTCCTCGAAGACTTTTGCAGACGGCATTCGGATACATCTTTTTAATCTGGCACTGTCTGCGCAGACTCCCTGTTCCAATGGTAAAAACAGAATCCTTTGTAAAGGAAGTTTCCTTTTTGTAAATGAGTACATCCTGCACACAGGCACGCTCCAAAACACCGGCAACCGTAAGTCCGTCTTTACACGGGTTTGGCATATCTTTTGCACTGTGCACCGCCAAATCAATCGTATCGTCTAAAAGCGCCTGTTCAAATTCTTCAACAAACACGGCTTTTCCGCCAAAGGAAGGAATCGGCGAATCCTTTTCCTTATCGCCTTTGGTTGTCATATACACAATTTCGTATTCATACTCCGGAAATGCCTCCTGCAATTTTGAAACAACCAGTCCGGTCTGAATTTTTGCCAGTTCACTTTTTCTTGTACCAATCCGAATGACTGATTTTTTCCACTCTTTTTTTACCATGTCCAACATAATCTCTTTCCGTTTTTCTTCCTCCGGCTCTGTTTTCAAAACCGCATTTCTTTTTTCAAGAAGCGTCTTTGCCATATCTCCGCAGTTATCCGGCAGATGGCTCCTAATACTCTTTTTTATCTGAGAAGCTAACGCCGGAGCACTGCCACCGGTCGAAACCGAAACTACGACATCATCCTGCTTTATAATTGCCGGAAAATAAAAACCGCAGTCTTTTTTGACATCCACTACATTGACAAGAATCCGTTTGTCCTTACAAATGGCAGCGATATGGGAATTGACTTCACTGTCATTCGTCGCCATAATCACCACATCGGCTCCTTCGATATCACCATCCTCAAATGGTCTTTGAACCAATAAAAGGGCATCTTGTTTCGATTCAATTTTCTGCAATTCATCGCAAATTTTTGGTGCAATCACCGTAACACGTGCCCCAAACGACAGCATCATAGAAACTTTTCGGTATGCCACTTTGCCACCGCCGCCGATAACACATAACTTATCCTGCATCTGAATCATAAATGGGAAAAATGCCATTTCGACCTCCTCGATATAGAAGAAAGAAGGCAGACGCTACCTTCTTTCCTTTTTATTACGAAATTACTAATTTCTCTTTTGTCACCTGTTTTTCCTCATCGACACGGAACGCATTCAATACCGGATTGTCTGCTTCCATCAACGATAAAATCAGATAATTTGCCTTGGAATCATAGGCAAGCCGTTTGTCCTCCTCCGATGGTCTCGATGGAGACTCCGGATGAGAATGGAAATTGCCAAGCGGCACATAGCCATTTTTACGCATATCTTTGACTGCCGCAAGCTGCTCTTTCGGATCCATGGAAAAATGCTCGTTGCTCTCATCCATGTTTGTCAGAAGATAAACCCTTTTCACATACTGTTTTTCCCCTTCCACAACACCGCCAATCAAACCACAGGCTTCATTCGGAAGACCTTCTTTGCAGTGAGCTAACATTTTCTCATAATCACTTTTTGTCAAAAATAACATATCCTTTTCTTCCTTTCCGCCTACTTTCCGTCACACTCTACCTGCTCGTAATCAATTAACTCCGTAATTGTCGGATGATCACCGCAGACTGCGCAGGTGCCATTTGCCTTTGGCAGTTTAATCGTGTGAAATTCCATCTTAAGGGCATCATAAGTCAAAAGTTTTCCGGTCAGCAAATCGCCAACACCAATCAGATACTTAATTGCTTCCATCGCCTGCAAACTTCCGATAACACCGCCCATAGCACCGATAACACCGGCCTGTTTACAGGTAGGAACAGCATCCTTCGGAGGCGGATCCTTGAAGACGCAGCGGTAGCATGGTCCTTCCCCCGGAACATAGGTCATAAGCTGGCCCTTAAAGCGGATGATTCCTGCATGGGAAAATGGTTTCTTTGCCATTACGCAAGCATCGTTAATCAAAAATTTCGCCGGGAAGTTATCTGTACCATCAATGATAAAATCATAATCCGCAATCAAATCCATAATATTTTCCGATGTTACAAACTCGCGGTATGTATTTACTACCACATCACTGTTCATCGCATTCATCGTCTCTTTTGCCGATTTTACTTTTGCTTTGCCTACATCTGCCGTGCCATGAATAATCTGACGCTGCAAGTTCGACAAATCTACCTCATCCGCATCGACAATACCAATGGTTCCAACACCGGCTGCTGCCAGATACATTGCTGCCGGAGCACCAAGTCCACCGGCTCCGATAATAAGGACTTTGCCGTTTAACAGCTTTTTCTGTCCTTTCACGCCTACTTCCTGCAAAATAATATGCCGGGAATAGCGCTCCATCTGCTCATTTGTAAACGCCATTAATTTGCGCCTCCTCCCATGAAATAAAGAAATTCTACGACATCATTTTCTTTGAGTGCCGTTGTAGCAAAATCAGTGCTTTCCACAAATTCATCGTTTACTGTTACGGTTACATAATCCGGGTTTTCCACTTTCTCAACCTCAATGAGTTTTGCGATTGTCAAACCCTCATCGTATGTTTTCTTTTCTCCAGCTACGGTTACTACCATTTTCATATCCTCCTTTATAAAACTTCCTCTACAGCTTCTTCTAACTCTTTCCGCTTTACAAGACCTCGGATTCGGTTTACTTCTTTTCCCTCTTTGAAAAACAAAAGGGTTGGGGAAGCTGCTACTTCATATTTTTGTGCCAGTTCGACATCAAAATTCACATTTACTTTGACGACGATAAGTTTATCCTCATAGTCATCTTCAATTCCGCCTAAAACCGGCGATAATTGTTTACATGGAATACAGCTATCCGAATAAAATTCAACGATAACCGGAAGAGACGCCTTAAGAACTTCGGCTTCAAACTCTTCTGCATTCACTCGCTTTGCCATGTCCTGCCTCCTATTCTTCTACCTTTTTAACAATCAAATCATAGGTGCCATTTTCATTGTCAATCAATTTCAGAACCTGCTGTCCTTCTTCCTTAAAACTTCTTGGCACATTCTGAACCGGTTCTCCATCATTCATCGTAACCGCTAACACCTGTCCGATTTCCAACTCTTCCATTGCCACTTTTGCCTTTACAAATGTCATCGGGCAGACAACATCCGTAATATCTACTCTTTCATCTACTTCAAACTCAGCCATGATATGCCTCCTTCATCTTTTCTATAAATTTATCTTCGCCAACTCTCTCGATTGTGAATCGGAAACGTTCGCTTGGATTTGCGTTATCATCAAAAAACTGAATTGCTGCGTCTGTTACACGGAACAAATCTTCCTCAGATTCAATGACCGGTAAAATTTCCTCACCTTTGTGAATCCGGTTGCCAAACAGTCCCCCAAATGATACCAGATAACCGCTTTTTGCATCCCATGCATCCGTCGGACATGCTTTCACGCAGCGTCCACAGTAATTACATTTACTCTCATCCACTTTTATTTTATTATCCTCAAGAGTAATCGCACCGGTGCGGCATGCCTTAACACAGACACCGCAGGAAATGCAGGCATCTTCTTTCCACTGCACTTTCGTTGCGCCCTTGATACCAACATCATTTTCCTCTGCTTTTAAGCAGTTGTTCTGGCATCCGGTTACACCGAATTTAAACTTATGAGGAAGCTCTCTGGCGAAATATCTCTCATCCAGTTTTTTTGCAATATCATATGTGTCAATGTTGCCGCTTGGACAAATCTGATTTCCCTGACAGGAAGTAATCGTACGCACACGTGGTCCGCACACACCCGGCTTACAGCCACCTTTTGCCAAATCTTCTTTTACGGCATCAATATCATCTAATTTGATAAATGGAATTTCCACGCTCTGACGGGAGGTCAAGTGAACATGTCCATCTCCATATTTGTCTGCTACTTCCGCAATTGTCTTCAAATTCTCTGCGGTTAAGTTTCCTCCTACGACTGCCAATCGAAGAGAAAAACAATTTTTTTGTTTCTGGCGCATAAATCCGCCCTTTTTCAGTGTACTGTAGTCTACTGCCATTTTCTTATCCTCCTGCTCTTTCTACTTGAGTGCGTGCTTAAAATCTTCGATTAAATCCTCCACATCTTCAATTCCAACACTAATGCGAATCAAATCATCAAAAACGCCCGCTTCTTCTTTTTCTTTTTGTGTACTGTGTGCATTCAGCGTCGATTCCGGATGAATGATTAACGTTTTTGTATCGCCAATATTCGACACAATTTTCGGTATTGTCAATGTGTTAATCAAATCAAACGCACGCTCTTTGGAGCCAACTCGAATTGTAAGAATTGCTCCATATCCATTTTGCAGAACTTTCTCTGCCTGTGCATGCCATAAACTGTCACTAAGTCCCGGATAATTTACTGTTACATCCGGATACGTGTTTAAAAATTCAGCCAGTTTTTTCGCATTATCGCAGGCCCGCTCCATGCGCAGACCCAGAGTTTCCATACCTAAGAGATTATAAAACGCTGTCTGTGGAGACAAACAGGCTCCCGTATTACGGAACAGACCGTTTCGCAGTTTTGCCGTAAAAGCAAATTTGCCAAACTTCGCATACTCTGCCATGCCCGGATATTTCTCCTTGTCCCAGCGAAAGGCACCGCTGTCGGTAATCACACCACTGATAGCATCACTGTTGGCATTGATGTATTTCGAGGTCGAATTGACTACAATGTCCGCTCCTTTTTCAATCGGGCGTACCAGATATGCCGTTGCTACCGTGTTATCCATCACAAGCGGCAGATTATGTTTGTGTGCTGTCTCTGCTAACTTCCCAATATCCACAACGTCAAGTTTTGGATTACCAATCGTTTCCGCGAAAATCACGCGGGTCTTTTCATTGATGGCGGCTTCCACCGCCTGCTCATCGTGAATATCCACAAATACTGTTTTAATGCCAAATGCCTCAAAATCATGAAACACATCGATGGATCCGCCGTACAAACTTGTACTCGCTAAAATTTCCTCGCCCGCACGGACAACATTTAACAGCGCATTCGTAATCGCTGCCATACCGGATGCACAGGCAACCGATGCAATTCCACCTTCCAATGCCGTCATTTCATTTTCAAAAGCCAAAATCGTCGGATTATTAATTCTCGTATAGGAAAATCCGTTTGCTTTATTATGAAACAACTTTTCATGCTGTTCTGCCGAAGACTGGTAAAAAGCACTGGAATGATAAATCGGAGTCAGTGTAGCACCGGTCTCCTTATCCCCTTTTTCTACCTGATGCAGTAGTGCTGTATTAAATCTCATGGCGTCCTCCTCTAAATGTAATCACCGCGTTTTGCTTCATTACCCAAAAAGACGGACTGCTCACGGATATAATCCGCTGCCCACTTCGCATCTGCGCCCTCGTCAAGCCAGTTACTTAAGTACGATTCACTCTTATTCTGAATGGTATCTGCCTGCTTTTTATCAACTAACAATAATACAACAATACCGGCACGATGTAAATGTTTAATCACACAGTCAATATCATCATTTTTTCCAGGGGCATACAAATATGTATGTCTGCCATCCAGATTCAGAATTTTCTCGACGTCTTCCACAAACGCACGGTTTATCTTCTTGTCATCTTTTACAAACTCAACCGTAATTGCCTTCTGTCCATTGGTTGCTGCACGAACAGTTCGGTCCACACGACCTTCGTAGACACTGTGCTCTTTCTCATGCACTTCTTCCACGACACCGCAGGCAGAAGTCATATTCGTCACACGGTCAATCAAAATAAATTCACCCATCGTTTTATGATTCTTAAATTCATCGATGACAATGCGGTCTGCCAGTGAAATTTTGCAGCTTGCAATCTCATTTTTGGCAAGATTTTTTACATCCTTTTTCTCACCGGTATTAACATCTACCGCATAAGAAATTTCTGTCACGGAGCAAGGAATCGTTTTCGTTCCGAGTTTAAAGAAGAAATTTTTGCCACGGAACAATTCGTCATCGTCCATCCACAAAATCGTGGCAGTCAGAGTCGATGCCGTTTTCACACCGGAATCTACCGTAAGTACGCAGCCGCGGGAAACATCCACTTCCCTGTCTAACTGAATGGTAACCGGCTGGCCTTTTTTCGCCTCTTTACTATCCTTATCACCAACATAAATACTTTTTACTTTTGCCTTTTCATTGCTTGGCAGCGTTGTCAGCTCATCTCCTACATGGATATTTCCATTTTCTACCTGTCCCTGGAAACCACGGAAGGTATGGTCCGGACGGCACACACGCTGTACCGGCATATAAAATCCTTTTTCATGAGAATCCTCTGCCACATCCACATCTTCCAAATAAGAAAGAAGAGTCGGTCCTTCATACCAGTCAATCGCATCGGATTTCTTTGTTACATTATCTCCTTCCGTTGCGGAAACCGGAATAATCTGAATTGTCTGAAGATTCAGTTCACCGGCAAGTTCTTGAATCTGTTTTTCGATTTCATCAAAACGCTCTTTACTGTAATCAATCAAATCCATTTTATTAACAGCAAATACAAACGAATTGATTCCCATCAACGCACAAATTCTCGCATGACGTCTTGTCTGAATCAAAACACCCTGTGTGGCATCAATCAAAATAACTGCCAAATCCGCAAAGGAAGCACCTACTGCCATGTTTCTTGTATACTCTTCATGCCCCGGCGTATCTGCCACAATAAAGCTTCTTTTATCTGTCGTAAAATAACGGTATGCCACGTCAATCGTAATTCCCTGCTCTCTCTCTGCCATCAACCCGTCAAGCAAAAGCGAATAATCAATCGCACCGCCGCGGCTTCCGACTTTACTGTCAAGTTCCAACGCTTTTTCCTGATCGGCATAAAGAAGTTTTGAATCATACAGGATATGACCGATCAAGGTTGATTTTCCGTCGTCCACGCTTCCGCATGTAATAAATTTTAATAATCCACTCATCTTAGAAATACCCCTCTCTCTTTCTTCTTTCCATACTTCCTGCCGCCTCATTATCAATTACTCGTGTCGTTCTCTCTGACGATACGGCACTAAGTGTCTCATCAATAATTTCATCCAAAGTAGTCGCTGTCGACTCGCATCCTCCGGTCAGAGGATAGCATCCCAATGTACGGAAACGTACACTCTTATGCTCAATTTTTTCACCCGGACGTAATTTCATGCGGTCATCATCCACCATAATAATGTTGCCATCGCGGTAAACAACCGGGCGGACTTTTGCAAAATACAAAGAAGGAATCTCAATTTTTTCCCGTCTTATGTACTGCCAGATATCCGTCTCTGTCCAGTTGGAAAGTGGGAACACTCTCACTTCCTGATGTTTCTGAATCTGGGAATTATATAATTTCCACATCTCCGGACGCTGGTTTTTCGGATCCCAGGCATGATGCTCATTTCTAAAAGAAAAGATTCTCTCTTTCGCACGGGACTTTTCTTCATCTCTTCGTCCGCCGCCAAATGCTGCGGTAAAACCATATTTATCAAGCGCCTGTTTCAATGCCTGTGTCTTCATGATATCGGTGTAAGCAGAACCATGATCAAATGGATTAATGCCCTGCTTTACTCCTTCCTCATTGATATATTCAATCATTTCAATGCCAAGTTCTTTCGCTCTTCTGTCACGGAACTCAATCATTTCTTTAAATTTCCATGTCGTGTTTACGTGTAAAAACGGAAATGGCGGTTTCTCCGGATAAAAAGCTTTCATTGCCAGATGTAACATAACCGAACTGTCTTTTCCAATCGAATACAGCATAACCGGTTTTTCACATTCCGCCGCAACTTCGCGAATGATATAAATTGCCTCTGCCTCCAGTTCATCCAGATGTGATAATTCACTCATATCGTTTTCCTTCCTTTCTTCTCTCCTCGTTAATATTTGTTGGACTCTTTCGTATTTAGAACAATCTGCTCGGTTTCGCCATCCTGTCTGTGTATCTGCCAGTACAGCTTGTCTCCTTTTTTGTCGACTGTCATTTTGCTTCCCATACCGCCGATATCGGCTCCTAAGTAGAGGGAAATCGCACCGAAGTGACATTCTTTCACACAAGAGGAACATCCCCAGCAGTCCTTCGGGTACTTGATATAGGCTTTCCCTGCCTCATTCATTTTAATAAGGCTTCCCGGACATACCTGCTCGCAGGCTTTACAGCCTTTACAGAGTGCCTGATTCATCGTGATGCTCATAATGCTCCTCCCTTCCAACTAATTTACGGGTAAATACGGTGATTTTGCCATCTTCCATTTTGGAATTAACATACTTTAACCAGTCACCGCTCTTTTTAGGATAATCTAAATTTTCATCAAAACTGTGCCATCTTGTCTCTTTTCTTGCAAAAAGATGAGCAATTACCGATTTGCACACGGTAAGACGTTCTTTCAATTCATACACAAACATCAACTCATGCATATCACCGGCGTTTACATTTTCGGCAAGTTTTTCTATTTTTTCAATCTTTTCTTTCGCGAGCGCAAGCTGTTTTTCATTGAATTGATAATGAGTAGAAATACCTCCGGCATACTCATCCATTACCTTCTGCATCGCCTCTTCCAACGCTTCCGTCTCATACATACCGCCTTCATTTGATAAGTAGCGGTTGTACTCCGTAATCTTTGCATCAAGAGTTTTTTTCTCCGCGTTCTCATCAGATGCCTTCTCTTTATCTCTTTCCTCATTCAATTGAGAAACTATTTTCTTGGCTGCGATTTCACCTTCAACCATCGCACCGGTCACATATTTCTGCGGACATCCGCCTGCCACATCTCCTGCGGCAAACAAACCATGAATCGTAGTCTCTCTGTCGGTATCAACCCAGTAGCCGCTCGCTGTATGGCCACCGACGATATAAGGCTCAGTGCCCTCGATTTCGACATTCTGCTCACTCGGATTTTTACCCGATTCAAGCCATTTGAGTGTCTGGCTTGGTGCCATGTTTAAGTACGCTTTTTTCAGCGACTCATCCTGCTCTGCGGTAATGCCCTCTGTTCTCAGATAACAAGGTCCGCGCCCCTCTAAATTTTCCATCACCGTGCCGTAGACACGCTCCGATGTTGTCAGACCGTATTTATCTTCGTATACTTCTCCTTTGGCATTCACCTGCTTCGCACCAACGCCCTGAGCAATCGTTCCGGTCGGTGCAATTGTATCTTTACAGCGAAGTGCGATAAAACGCATTTCAAATGTTGTCATTTCTGCTCCGGCACGAATCCCCATCGCATAACCGGCTCCGGTATTAAACGGCGGATACCACATTTTGTGGCGGGAAAATCCCGGATTATTCGGCCGGTACAAACCTGCCGCACCGCCGGTCGCACAGAGCACCTTCTTTGCCCTTATCTCATAGGCGGTACCTTCTTCAATCGAAAAGCCGAAAGCTCCTTTGATTTCATTCTCCTCCACAATGTAATCGGTAATGTTAATCCGGTTTAAAATTATGACATCCTCTAACTTTTCTACCGCCTTTGCCAAAAGCGGCTTCATATTTTCTCCATTTATTTTTATGTTGCGGTTTCCTCTGGCAACATAGTTCCCATTTTCATCTTTTAAAATAACAAGTCCTAAGTTTTCCATTTTATGTGTCACACGGTTTAATCCTTCGGACATCGTCATCAGCAAATCTTCTCTTACAATGCCGTCCGCATCTTTTTTTGCGTACTCCACATAATCTTCCGGTTTTCTTCCATCCACAATGTAAGCATTAATGGCATTAACGCCGGCCGCTAAACAGCCACTTCGTTTGATATTTGCTTTTTCCGCAATGACAATCGAATAATCGGACTGTTCACGAATCGTAAGTGCCGCATAGCACCCTGCCGTTCCGCCGCCAATGATAAGAATGTCCGTATGCAATATCTTTTTGTTCTCAATCTGCATGGTGTATCCTCCCCGTTAAATGTAAAATACATCTTCTCTTTCCTGCATCTCTTTATTTTCCATCAAATAAGTCTGCGTCGAATCAAAGATATATAATCGGTAAATCAATACATGAACCGTCTCGCCAACCAAAACAAAATCTTTTTCCAAAGAACGTTCTCCAACAACCAAAATACCATTGATGTCCACGGTAACATCCATTCGGTTTCCTCGGAACACGACATCCGTTACCACACCGGTTTCAGCGGCACTGATATATTGGTCCAGTTTTCCACTCTTTGAGATTTTCACAAATTCCGGACGAATGACCGCCTGATTGGCATGTTCAATCCGCTCGAAACCTTTTAATTTATCGTAATCCTCAACAACCGAAGACCTGCCGATAAATCTTGCTACAAACGGTGTTGCCGGACTTTTATAAATTTCAACCGGCGTTCCCATCTGCTCAATCGTTCCATGATTGGTAATAATGATTTCGTCTGCAACCTCGACCGCTTCCTCCTGGTCATGGGTGACAAAAATACTTGTAATACCAAGTTTTACGACCATCTCTTTCAACCACGAGCGAAGTTCGGTACGCACTTTCGCATCAATCGCAGCAAACGGCTCATCGAGTAAGAGAACTCTTGGATTTGGTGCTAGCGCTCTGGCAAAAGCAACTCTTTGTCTCTGTCCGCCGGACAACTGATTCGGATACCGTTTTTCCATCCCTGACAAACCGGTCATCGCTAACAATTCCGTAACCCGTTCCTTAATCTGCTTTTTCGGCATCTTCTGAAGCACCAGTCCAAATGCCACATTATCGTATACCGTCATATAACGGAACAGTGCATAATTCTGAAAGACAAAACCAATCCCACGCTTGGCAGCCGGTACATCATTCACCCGCTTGCCATCAATGTAAATATCTCCTTCATTCGGATTCTCAAGTCCTGCAATCATCCGCAGTAAAGTTGTCTTTCCGCTGCCGGACGGACCTAACAGAGCAACTAACTTTCCTTTTTCCACACCAAGACTTACATGGTCAGAAGCAAGAAAATCACCATATTTTTTTACAATGTTTTTCATTTCTACATACATACTTTTTTCTCCTTACCATCTCGGTGTTCTAATACATTTCTCACAAACAATATGACGATTGCGATAATCACTAGCAGTGACGATACCGCAAACGATGCTGTTACGGATGTGTCGGTTCCCGACATATATAACGCATCGATTTCAAGCGGAAGGGTAAAGGTTTCGCCCCTCGTTTTCGACAACGCGTTTACCGCGCCAAACTCACCAAGTGCTCTCGCCGCACATAAAATAATACCATAAATCAGTCCCCATTTCATCTGTGGAAGTGTAATTTTACGAAAAATCGTAAAACCTTTGGCGCCCATCAGAGCCGCCGCTTCTTCCTCATCTTTGCCCTGTGCATTCAGCACCGGAAGAATCTCTCTTGATACAAACGGGAAGGTAACAAAAATGGTTGCGAGCACAACACCCGGTATTGCAAATGTAATTCGGATATTCGTACCAAAGAACTGGTTAAACGCCCGAATCGCCGGATAAAACCATCCCAGTCTTCCAAATGTCATCAAATAGGAAAGACCTACAATAACCGGAGAAATGGAAAATGGTATATCAATCAGTGTAGCTAAAATCTGTTTGCCCCGGAACGAAAACTTCGTCAAGAGCCATGCCGCACAAATTCCAAAAAAGGTATTTACGACAACCGCAATCACCGTTGCTAACAAAGTAACAAGCAAAGCACTTACCACATACGGTGTTGAAATTGCCTGCACATAAAATCCGATTCCTTCTTTCAGCGAATTAACAAGAACCGAAAGAAGTGGTGCTGCAAGCATGAGCAGAAGAAATAAAAGGGTAATCGTGATTAAAATAATTTTTGTTATTTTCTTTCGTCGTTCCATCCTTTTTTCCTCCTCATAACAGATTTGTTCTTGCCGCCTGCCGTGCCTGTACAATATTGACAAACAATAATAACACGAATGACAGCACTAACATCACAAGGGCAATTGCCGTCGCACTCTCATAATCAATGTAACTTAATTTCTGCATAATTACATAGGAAACAACCTGTGTCTTTTCTTTTGCACTGTTGCCTGATATGTAAATGACACTGCCGTATTCACCAATTCCTCTGGCAAGTGCCAGACCAAATCCGGTTAAAATCGCAGGTCTTAATTCCGGTAAAATCACACGTCTGAATGTTTTCGATGGGCTTGCACCTAACATATAAGCCGCTTCTTCATACTGTCCATCCAGTTTTTCAAGGACCGGCTGAACCGCCCGGATTACAAAAGGAAGTCCGACAAACACAAGTGCGATAACCAATCCGATTTTCGTATAAGTCACCTTAATTCCAATACCTGCTAACATTTTTCCAAAAAATCCGGTTTCCGAATATAATTTGGAAAGTGTAATTCCGGCTACGGCTGTCGGCAGTGCAAAGGGAAGTTCAATCAGCCCGTCCACAATCCGCTTGCCCGGAAAATCATATTTTACTAAAGTCCATGCCACGATAATGCCGAACACCGTATTGATTCCTGCCGCCACAAGTGAACAGCCAATACTTGTTAAAAAAGCATTTCTTACATTTGATTTCCAAAGAAGAGAGAAAAATTCTCCCGGTGAAATTTTCAAGGAATACACAAGCACTGAAGCCAGCGGAATCAGCACAATCAGGGAAAGCATTAACACAACAATTCCAAATGTGCAGCGAAATCCGGGAATCACTCTTGCTTTTTTCACTCTCTTTTGTCTTACCGTATTCCTCATCCGAAAAACTCCTCTTCTAATAGTTATAAATCTCATCAAACATGGCATCATCATCAAAATATTTCTGATATGCTTTCTCCCAGCCGCCAAAATCGTCAATCGTCCATAACCTTATAGACAAATCAAACTCATTTCCAAATTCCTGCAAAATTTCCTTGTCGGTTGGGCGGTAACCGCTTTTTCCAATTAACCGCTGTGCCTGTTTCGTATAAAGAAAATCCAAATACCGTTTACTCACTTCTTCTGAGCCATTTGCTTTTGCATTATCATCCACAATTGCAACACTTGGCTGTGCTAAAATACTGACAGACGGATTTACGATTTCATACTTACCGCCGTAGGATTTCATGGTTGCAATCGCTTCATTTTCCCATGCAATCAGCACATCGCCTTTACCATTTTCCACAAACGTTGTTGTCGCACCCCTGGCACCGGAGTCCATAACCGATACATTGTGATACAACCGCCTCATAAATTCTTTCTGCTTGTTCTCATCGCTCCATTTGGTCTTTGCATAACCAAGAGCTGCTAAGAAGTTCCAGCAGGCACCTCCGCTGCTTTTCGGATCCGGTGTAATGACCTCCACATCTTTCCGCGTTAAGTCATCCCAGTCGTGAATCTGCTTTGGATTTCCTTTTCGCACTAACAACACAATGGTCGATGTATAAGGGGCAGAGAATTTTGGAAATTCTTTAATCCATCCGGCATCAACAAGCCCCGTCTTCTCAATTAGGGATATGTCATGCTCTAATGCAAGTGTAACAACATCCGCGTTACACCCTTCCACAACCGACCTCGCCTGACTGCCGGAGCCGCCGTGCGACTGTATCACCTGAACTTCCTTGTTATAAGTCTTCTTATAATATTCTTCAAACATCGTATTATAAGATTCATAAAATTCTCTTGTCGGGTCATACGAAACATTCGTTATCGTGACAACATCCGACTTCGTTCCACAGCCGCTAAGGATAAGCACAAGTACCAGAAAAAGAAGGACACTCTTCTTTCTTTTTCTCATCGCCTGCTCCTTTACTCTTCTACTACAAACAAAGAAGTGGACAAATATCTCTCACCGGTATCCGGCAGTAAAACAACAATATTTTTTCCTGCATTTTCTTTGCGTTTTGCTAACTGTGTAGCTGCATAAAGTGCTGCACCGGAAGAAATTCCAACTAACAATCCATCACTCTTTGCTACTTTTCTTGATGTTTCAAAAGCATCATCATTTTCAACCGGAATAATTTCATCCAAAATTTCTTTATCCAAAACATCCGGTACAAATCCGGCTCCAATTCCCTGAATTTTATGTGGTCCCGGCTTTCCTCCGGATAATACCGGTGAGCCGGCAGGCTCAACAGCCACAACTTTTACATCCGGATTTGCTTCTTTTAATCCCTGTCCGGTTCCGGTAACCGTTCCGCCGGTTCCAACTGCTGATACAAAAATATCAACTTTACCATCGGTATCTTTCAAAATTTCCTGTGCGGTTGTCTTTTTATGAATTGCCGGATTTGCTTCATTTTCAAACTGCTGTGGAATAAATGCATTTCCATATTCCTCTTTCAGCTCTTCCGCCTTTTTAATCGCACCTTTCATACCATCGCGTCCCGGTGTAAGAACAATTTCAGCACCTAACGCTGATACAATCTTGCGTCTCTCTACACTCATGGTGTCCGGCATCGTAAGAATCAGGTGTAATCCCTTTGCCGCTGTCACAAACGCAAGTCCAATTCCTGTATTACCGCTTGTTGGCTCGATAATCACGGTATCTGAATTAATTTTCCCATCCGCAATTCCCTGCTCAATCATCGCATAAGCCACACGGTCTTTTACACTTCCTAATGGGTTAAAATACTCCAATTTTACAATCAGATTTGCCTCTAACTCATTTTCCTTTTCATAATTTGTCAACTCCAGCAATGGAGTATTTCCGATTAATTCTGTCAACTGTTTTGCAATCTTTGCCATCGCTTTCACCATCCTTTTCCTACTATTCATGTAGGGTTTATATAATTTAACTGTGCCTATCATATCACCTATTTCCTACTAAGTCAATAGGATTTGTAAAGTTTTTTTGAAAAAGTTCAGCCATAAAAAGGAACCGGTCACAAATGTGTGCACGCACACAATTCATGACCGGTTCCTTTTTATGGGCTGCAGCGCCCGATTATGAGCAAAACAAATGATAGAATCGATAGTCATTACTCTTCTCATCTCTCCCTATCATTTCAACAATCTGCGACTCCATGGATGAAGATATATATGTTTTTTCTAATTCTATCATTTTGTTTTCCTTTCCGATTTTACTTTTCTACAATTTTCAAATCTAAATCATATTTTTTAAATTTTTCCATGGCTTTTTTATACGTTTGTTTTGTTCCTTTAGGAACGCAAAAAGTTTGCGAACTCATCTCAAATCTACTTAAAACAGGTGGCTTTTTAGACAAAAAACAATACTCCTTTACATGATACTCTCCTGTTGCGTTTACATTTGCTACTTCTTTAACAGATGCAGGTATCACCATCTTCTTCACTCTTTTAGCAGCAAAATGCACCCTATTCAAATATTTAATTTCTTTTGGTACAACAAACGTATCATTTTTCGTTACACCAACAACAAGATGTTTGTTTTTCTTATTGTAGATACAGCCATTAGCAACCCCGTATTTCTTATTTTTCGGCGAAATATTAAACTTCACATAATGATTGGAAGCAAACAAACACCCTATATCATCCTGTGTCAATGTTTTCGGAATATAAATTTCAACAGTATCTTTACTGTAACAGCAACTGCCATATAAATTTTCTATCTTTGTTACACTTTTAGGAATACTCAATTTCTTTAATGGCCGAACGGTAGTGTACATCGTTTTGCCATTCTTTGATAAAAGCACCCCATTTTGTACTTTATACTTTTTGTTTTTTCCTGATACATTAAATTTTCTCCATTTTACATCTTTACATATATATTCCACATTTTTCCTAAGGCCTTTGGGAATATTTATGCTCTTGCCATCTTGTAACCCCATAAAACAATATTCAGAAATATCAACAATTGTATCTGGCAAAACAATCTTTTTTATTTTCGCAGTCTGTTTAATAATCTTTTGCGGCACAAAGTTACTATTCTCATCATCAACGTATATCCCAAACAAATTATCTGCCCCAACAGGTTCTTCTTGCTCACTGCATAATCTATAAACCGGTTTACCATCCAATTTGGATGGAATTACCAGTTTTGTAATTCTTTTTGCATTACATATTTTCACCTTTTGTATCCGAACCTTACTGTTTGCATCAATCTTGTATATAAATTGAAAACTGCCAATTTTCTTTGACTTTGCAAATGTGTGTCTGTTATTTCCCACGCTAATCCCTATTATGCATAGTAAAAATAATGTAAGTATTCTTCCTGTTTTTTTCATATAAGTCTCCTTATAATTGGTTTATTTACTTATGCTTTTCTAAAACTTATTGCTCAATAAATGTAAAATTAATTCTTTTTGAGCTTACATTACTTTTATCAATTACCCATGTTTTTTCATAAGCATCTTTGCATCCTTTTGGAACATATACCTTAACGTTTACCTCGTCGCCAAGACCAACTACCGAATTCGTCTGTTCTTTTAACAAAGTCGGTGGTTCCTTTCCATTGCACACAATTATTGGAGCTTTAATGCCACAATACTGCACGATATTTGACACCTTTTTTACGCTCGCCGGGATAATGATTTTTTTTGCCTTTCCATATGTACCAAAGTCGTATGGTATTTCCTTAACCCCGTCTGGAATATTGTATATACCATCTGTCTGATACAGCCATACCAACGTGCCATCTTTTTTACTGTATACCGAACCGTCCTTTGACGCAAAATACTTACTGGCAGAATCCACTTCCACTTTCATCATTGAGTAACTAAAAATACTAATTTTTTTTACACTCTTTGGCAGTACTAAAATCTCACAACCCCGAAATGACATTCCATGATCTCCTATAGAATTTTCTACGGTATCTCTGGTATCTGCCGTATTAATCTCTGTTACCGTTTTCGGTACAACCACCCTTTTCTTCTTATATACAAGGCCATACAATATCTTGCCATTCTTGGAAAGAAGGCAACCGCTCTTTACTTTATACGTTTTGTTCTTTGACGATATTTTTACTTTCTTCCACTTCACCCTCGTAAACTGATTTGCAACCTCTTTCTTCACACCCTTTGGAATATTAATTTCTTTTCCATCCTGCACATAATAGAAACAGCTTGGCGTTATTGACATAATCGAGGATGGTAATTTAATCTTCTTGATTTTGGCTATTTTTTTGTGTAATTTAGGATTTGATATAGTAAAATCCCCTATTTCTTGAGGATCACACATCATAATTCCAAAAAGGTCTCTAGCCTCGTCCGACGTGTGATAGTTGTCCTTTGTGTCACCCAACTTTACTACTTTCTTGCCTTTTATCTTAGCCGGAATATCAAGTTTGCTGATTCCCTTGGATGATAACGGTGTAATCTTAGTTATCCACACACCTTTTTTTGTATTCTTATACTGGTATTTAAATTTTCCTGCCTTATAGGACTTTGCCTCTGCTTTCTCAGCATTTCCACACATCATTGTAATCGCGAGAAAAAACATGGCAGCATATATTATTTTTTTCATATGAGCCTCCTTCCTACTACTTTTCTACAATTTTCAAATCCAAGCCAAATTTTTTCATGGCTTTTTTATACACTTGTTTTTTCCCTTTTGGAACATATACAACACCTCCATATGGCAAATACGCATCACGTTCACGCACTGGCGGCACCTTGGATTTAAAAACAAGTTTTATGTCACTGGCACTTACAAGCGAAGTATTCCAATAAGAGCAAATCTTCTTTAATGTCTTTGGAAATATTATTTTGTCACACTCTCCTCCTGCAAAGGAAGTACCTTCTTTCAGCACAGTTACCTTTTCCGGAATTGTTATTACTCCTTTTTTAGCAGTCGCCACAACAAGACGTCCGGTACGCCGGCTAACCACACATCCTTTGGAAACAAAATAGTATTTGTTTTTAGAGGCGATTTTTATCTGTATTTTTTTCATATAACTAAATGCCTCACCTTTGATTTTCGTAACTGTTTTTGGAATGTATACAGACTTAAGGTTCTTATTAGCATACAATGCCCTTTCTGCTATTGTCTTTACTCCATTTGGAATTTTTACGCTTCTTTTTGTTTCCAAATAACTGTAAAATGTTTTTCCCCTCTTTGAAAGAATACAACCACTTTTCATTTTATATTTTTTATTACCTTTATTGATTGTAACCTTTTTCCATTGTAAATTATAAAGTGCGCTTATATCTTTTTCCAGAGTTTTGGGAAGAGAAATCGTCTTTCCCTTTTGAATACTATGAAAACAATTTGGCGTCAGTTCCTTTAATCCTGACGGGAGAACTATTTTCTTTATTTTGGCAACATCTGAAACAATTTGTTTTGGTACGAGATTATTATCTTCCTCCGAAATACTCATACCAAAAATATTATTGTAAAAATTGTCGTCTGTATCGTCTTTTGCTCCCAATTTTATCACTTTGTTTCCATCGATTTTGGACGGAATCTTTAGTGTGGATATATCACTGCCTGTAACCGGCGCAATTTGAGTAATCCATATATCGTTCCCGTTTGGAGCACTGTCATATTCATATTTGAAGTTCCCAATTTTCTTTGTCTCGGCAGATGCTGAGACTCCCATACCTAATGCAATAACAAATAATACTGCACTAAACCACAATACTTTCTTCATAAGAATACCCCCTTTTTTTGTGCAATTTACACTCTTTACTTATCTAACGATTTGGGAGACAAAAAAGTTGCAGTTTTTAGAATAAGTTTTCTCATCTTAATTGTAATCCTCCTTCGCAAAAATCCCTCTCAAGCTCAATCAGCTTCTTCGCCGCATCTAACATAGCTGCAAAAGAAGATTCCTGAAGATTGGAATTATAGTATTTTCCCAAAAGCATCACCTTGCGGCTAGTCTTTATCAGTTCTTTAGCCTTGTTCAAATCAGACTCTTTTATTGGAACACCTTCCTTTTTCATAAAATCTAATCTTTTTTCAAAAAGCACCTTGTGCTCATAAATACAATATAAAGAAGGTACATGAACCGGAACACCTAATCTTAAATTAGCAAAAAAAGATAAAATTGCATTCAAGTCATATCTTGTATCTTCACAGTCGTTTTTCGAATTTCTCTTATAAACATTTAATTCCCGAATCATTTTTGGAATATTGCTTTCCCATTTATAATCTGGTATTTCACGATACCCAATCAAGGCAATTTCACCCTTTTCCGGGCAATATGAAAGAGCCTCGTAAAAAATTTCAAATGGGATTTGTGCATGTTCCCAGTTTTCATTATCAAAATATCCTTGTGTATAAAACACCTTCTTATCCTTGTCATAACCGTATACGAAGCATCCATGCTCGTAAATTCCCGGATTTTGTTTTTCATATAAATAATTAGTAATTATGGTTTCGTTCCACAACGCAAAACAATACTCGCCCTCATCAAGCATTTTACAGATATAATCACAAAAAATAGTTTCACTGCAAAAATCATAAGGATATTCAATAAAAGATTTAGCAAATACACCTTGAGCAGATACAAAATCATAATGCTCATAATCGGCATACTTAATCTGACTATCATACGACGTGTATTCCAAATGTATATATTTATCATACACCCATCCACTATTGAAAGCCTGCTCATCAATAATACTATAACAGCAAGCCAAACCCAGATAGGCACGAATTGAAGGCTGTACATTTTTTAATATCTTTTTCATTTTTCCTCTCCCATTATATAATCAGATGCATTACTTAATATCTCACAGTATCGTTTTAACTTCTTCCCAAGATTTTTACTCTCACAAGAAAACAATTCATAATCAGACTGCACAAGGGGTGACTGATTCATAACGCCCTTTTCTGCCAAATATGAAACCGCGTTCTGAAAAACAACAAACCATTCTCCCAGAACTTTTTCCATATTCATCACTTTCTTCATGCATTTCCTCTGCTCCCAAAAACTAAGTTTAGCGTTCTCCCAATGTTCTCGAATCTCTTTTCTATCTACTTGCCCTGTCTGTTTTACAATATCAAAAATATCAAAACGTACCAAATGTTTTTGAATACTTTCCGATAGAAAATCATCTGCATATTCCTCAAACGACAAGGTCTGCTCTACTATATCCCCTGTCAATTTTTTATAACGAATCGTTACCAATCGTTTCTTTTCGTCAATGGCAACAATTAAAATAATATCTTCACAAACTTTCTTTTCATCTACAAAATTTACTATGTACGCGCCCTTACTAAGATATTCTGATAATGATTTCCAAACATGTATCATAGTTGTAGGCGATTTACATGGATATTCTAAATATCGTTTTACTGCAACACCACTTCTCCAAATCTCTCGAAGAATTGGAAACCTCAGTTCCTTCTTTGTTTTGTCAAAAACAAGAGAGGAAAACAAATGATAGAATCGATAGTCATTACTCTTCTCATCTCTCCCTATCATTTCAGCAATCTGCGCCTCCATGGATGAAGATATATATGTTTTTTCTAATTCTATCATTTTGTTTTCCCCCTTCTACTTGTTTTACTTTTCTACAATACTACTACGTTATTGCTCAACAAATGTAAATTTTATTCTTTCTGATCCTACTCTGCTTCTATCTATTTGCCACGTTTTTTCATATGCATCTTTACATCCTGTAGGTACATATACCGTAATATTAATAACTTCGTCTCTAAGGCTTACTACCGAATTAGTTTGTTCTTTTGACAAAGTCGGTGGTTCTTTTCCTTTGCATACAATTACCGGATCTTTAACATAACAATACTGCACTATATTTGCCACCTTTTTAACACTTGCCGGAATAATGATTTTTTTTGCATATCCGTATGTTCTAATAGGTTCCGGTATTTCCCTGATTCCATCCGGGATATTAAATATTCCATCGGTCTGATACAGCCATACAAGTCTGCCGTCTTTTTTATCGTATAACGATCCGTCCTTTGATACAAAATACTGACTGCCAGAATCCACCTCCACTTTCATCATTGAATAACTAAAAATACGGACTTTTTCTACGCTCTTTGGAAGCACCAATGTCTCACATCCTAAAAATGCCAATCCGTGAACTGTTTCACTATGTGCCGTATCTCTGGTGCCGTCCGTTTCAATCGCTGTTACCGTTTTCGGCACAACTACCCTTTTCTTCTTATATACAAGACCATACATCACCTTTCCATTTTTAGAAAGTAGGCAGCCATTCTTTACTTTATACGTTTTGTTCTTTGACGATATTTTTACTTTCTTCCACTTCACCCTCGTAAACTGATTCACAACCTCTCTCTTCACACCCTTTGGAATATTAATCTCCTTTCCTTCCTGCACATCAAAGAAACAACTTGGTGTTATTGATACAACTGAGTCCGGAATCCGAATCTTCTTTATCTTAGCAACTCTTTTATGCACTTTAGGATTTGATGGGATATGAATACCACCTTCCTCATAATATCCAATTCTAACACCAAAAAGATTTAAAGTAGTATAATCAGTAGTATCTTTGTCATTCGTATTTCCCAGTTTGACCACTTTCTTTCCCTTTATCTTAGCAGGGATATTAAGCTTACTGATTCCCTTGGAAGAAAGCGGCGTAATCTTGGTAATCCACACCCCTTTTTTAGTATTCTTATACTGGTATTTAAATTTTCCTGCCTTATAAGACTTTGCCTTTGCTTTCTCAGCATTTCCACACATCATTGTAATCGCGAGAAAAAACATGGCAGCATATATTATTTTTTTCATATGAACCTCCTTATAATTGTTTTATTTACTAATAATACGATTGAAAAGAGTATTTAGTTGCATTTTTCAAAAATTCATTCTGTTACTTTGTACCATGTGAATTTGAATAATCAAATGTATAGTGAACCTCATTTCCTACTTCTTTCATATAATCGGAATACTTATTCAACTCATAATTGCGAGTATAATTACCAGGCACTTCAAGATCCGTAACACGTAATTCCTTTTTCTCACTATACCGTAACATCATCCGTCTTGCCACAGTAGCAGCATCATCATATCGTTCTTTTATATACTCTTTATCATCTGCGCCATTTTTTATGCCAGTTGATGGATGTATAATATCACCACTCCTTGTTCGAGCGCTATGAGCATATACGTCCGTTGCTGAATGAATCGCCATTCCCCAAATAACAGCACGCTTAAATCCATTTGAATTACTTTGTTTTTTTGCCTTAGAATTATTTTTTTTCAAATCATACAGAATATAATTCCAGCCTTTCTGTGATGTTTTATAAAGTTCTTCAACTGAATCTTGCATTTTTTGTGCATATTCATATTCGAATGAAGATTCTGTTCTGGCAATCGTATTATACTTATAGACAGCCTCCGCAATGTATGTAGCATATAAGACTGCTTTCACATAATTTGTTGTATAATACCCATGCCAGCATGGATTTGGATTCATTCCAGCAAATTTTCGTCCTTCTGTTCCATTTTCCCCACTATGTTCTGTCCCCATATCAAACGAGTAGCTTACATTATCGTATGTCACTGTTAACTTATCCTTTAAATCCGGGAATCGTACTCCTGCTCTTACACAATAATATTCTTCTTCTACCATTTTCTTATGCGCTCCCTCTGTCCAGCTTCCCTCTACACAGCCAGTATCCTCAAAAGTTTCAACTTTACGCTTGTTTACTTTTACTTCGACCCCATTCTGTGTATTAATTTTTGTATAGTTTTTACTATAATTATCATACTGTGCTAAAGCGTATTCAGCATCCAAAAGTCCACTTCCATATGCATCGGATTCACCATACAAGTTAGCAGTTTCATTTAAAAGACCACGGACAAATTCCGGCGAAGCATTCAAATTTTTCTCCATAATCAATGACGCTGCTGCCGCAACCTGAGGTGCAGCAAGACTTGTTCCTGAAACCACCTCTTCTGAACCAATAAAACCGGTTGTCCGAACAAGTTCACCCGGTGCCACAAGATCAAGTTCCTCGCCCTTTGCGCTATATTGCTCTACAGAACCATCTTTATCCACCGCACCTACTGCCATTACCTCGTCATAAGCAGCCGGATACTGCACGCCTTCACTTCCTGTGTTTCCTGCTGCGGCAACAACCAAAATTCCTGCATCTGTAGCATCCTGTACTGCCTTTTCCAAAGCTTCCGAATACTCGCTGATTCCAAAACTCATATTGATAATATTTACTTTATGGTTAATTGCCATATAAATTGCTTCAACCACTCGGCTTATCGGTGCTTTATTCCCATCTCCTAATACACGATACGAATAAATTTCGGCATTTGGATTAATTCCTGTAATTCCCTCGCCATTATCTTTTGCTGCAATAAGACTAGCCACACTGGAACCATGACCGGAACCATCCATAAACATCTGTGTCATTTCTTCTTCTCCCGGAACAAGACTTGTCTGATAGGCAAGATCGATATCATTCCCCCAGTCAACTCCGGAATCCAAAATAGCTATCTTTACTTTGTTATTTGATTTCTTTGCCTTGTTTTCAGCATGAATCATCTGAACATTCCATTCTACCTTGGATTCATTTTTCTTATGTCTTTTCTCCACCTTCTTATGCTTTTTCTTATCTTTTCCCGCAAAGTATTTCTCACCACAAGCAGAAACTTCTTTATCTTCCTCTACAAATTCAACATTCTGATTCGTTTCCAGTTGTTCTGCTTCTTTACCGGAAAGTTCCAAAGAAACCAATTTGTTTTCTTCCAGTTTATCCTCTCCATTTTGATTAATTTCCGTGCTTTCCTCATAAGTTTTTGTGGACTGTTTCATCTCCGCTTTCGTTTTAAACTTAACGATGTAATCTTTCTTTCCTTTTTGCTGTGTTCTCTGTCCGGTTACACCACTTTCATTTGCAGGTTCAGCTGCTCGAATATTAAGCATTGGCCCTACATGATGCATAACGAGCGCAGCCATTGCCGTCACTGCACAACTCCTTCTCATAATTTCTCTTACTCTCATAAATTAGACTCCTTTCATTGTTGAACAAAACCAAGCTAATTTCCCAGTTTTTTCGCTTGGATACAAATAATCAACAAAGGAAAAAGTAAACTCTCCCCTTATCTGATCTTTATCACACAGTTTCTTAAATAACATCTGAACCTCAGGAATATCTTCCTCGTCATCTACCACCATATAAACATCAAATTTTTCATAATCTGTCTGAATAATTTGAAATTGTAATATCGCCATTTCGAGCATCAAATTGATTCGCTCAATTACTCCAAAAAGACAATCATAATGTGCCACACTTCCATCTGCCTTTTGTATTAGGTCATTATCTCTTGCCATCTCCAATTCCAAAATCGGTTCCTGACTTCCGCAAGAACAATTCCTATCTGTGCAAAGACGTCCTCTATCTCCAACTTTGTATCGCACAAATGGCATCACCCGGTTATGCTTTGATGTAATACAGATTTGATTATCCTCCACAATTTCCACATAAACATTTTCTGTCATCACATGCAGCTTATGAAAAGGACATTCATAAGCAATCGAGTTTACTTCATAACACCCATATTGGCTGGCAACTTTACAGTTAAAAAATGCTTCCACCTCCTCTTTCCAGTCATTTGTAATCCGTTCTCCCGTTACTTCAATGTAACTTATCGAGGTAATTGGCTTACACTGATATTTCTTTACTAACTGCATAAATAAGATTAATAGTGACGGTTGTATGATAATCCACTTAGGTTCAAACGCTTTCATTTTTTCATAAATTTCTAACAGTTTTTTTGAAGACAAATCCGCCTTGCAAAATCCCAGTCCATGCTCCGTTTTTTCCACTTCAATTTCCTTACCGCCCACAATCTTGGTTGTAAAGAAATAACATCTACGGTCACTGGGAACGATTCCATAGTATTTTTTTCTTTTCATCCAAAGGGATGTCAGCGATTTCATACTATCCCCTCGTTTCCAATATATTTCCAAACAATCACCGGAAGAACCGGAAGTCAACACTTTTTGCAGACGATTGGCATACAAATCACCAATATACTCTGGAGCAAATAACATATTTTGCTTGTCAACAATCATTTTCTTATCAATGACCGGATATTGTTCCCAGTCAGTTACCGGTTGCTCTCTCAATTTCTGATAAAAAGGTATATTTTCATAGGCATATTCCGCCATTTTCTTATGATCCATCTTCTATTCACCCCCACACAGATTTTCCAAAAACGTTACAAACGAACTTACCGTTTCCATTTCATCTAACAACTCCGGATAGTCCGTAAGACGAATCCCCCATTCTTCTTCCACCTTGCTGACAATATCCAAAGCAGCTATCGAATCAATTTCCAAATCTTCAAATAGATTTGTATCATCCTGAATTTCGCTCGCTTCTATTTTGGAATCCATTTCCTCAAGAATCATTCGAATCACCTTATCTCGCGTTGTCTCCATATCTTTCCCCCTTACAGAGTTTTCCATTTCGGTTTCTCAAAAAACTCTCCACTTTTTTAAATTTAATGTGTCTATGTGGCAAATGAATCTCTCCACGAATTTGTTCCTGTTTGAGAGAAAACACTTTCTCCCATTGTTCCTCATACAAAATCGTAATTCCATCATCCTGCACCCGAACAATTACTTCAAAGCCAAACTTTTCGTCAATCATTCTTTCAATGCTGTTTAAATTTATTCTCTTACCAAACAGTTTTACAAAATCATTTCGACGCCCTGACAAATAAAGAAATCCCTCTTTGTCCAGATAACCATAATCCCCCGTTTTTAAAACTCCTTGATTATCGTCACCACGTGCCAAGTCACCAACTCCATAACAATATCCCATACTCACATTTTTACCGGCATAAAAAATCTCGCCTTCTACTTCATTATGTAAGCCATCGTCAATCCATAATTTACCACCACAAATCACCTTTCCTGCACTTCCCCTTTTTCTTTCAATTTCCTGCCAGGGCAGCACAGTCATCCTTGCTGTCGCTTCGGTCTGACCATACATTATCGTAAATGTCTTATCATTTTCTTTACAATACTTCGCAAATTTATCACGCAAATTCAGCGAAAGCCTTCCACCTGCCTGCGTGTATTTTTGAATCGAATTATCCTTTTGTAAATGTCCGCTTTTCTCTAATAATTCATAGGTATAGGGCACACCGGCAAAACTGGTGGCACCATTTACATTTGCAAATTCAAAAAAACTTTTCTGAACCACACTTTTCCCTGTAAGCAGAACCGTCCCATGTCGCAGCAAATGTGTATTCAGCACGGAAAGACCATAAGTATAGGAAAGTGGCAGCGATGTTATCGCAACATCTGTACTCTCAATCTCCAATGCACGACAGATATTTTTTGTATTGTCCAAAAGGTTTCTTCTACTGATACGAACCAATTTTGAAACATGTGAAGTGCCTGAAGTCGGTAAGAGAATTGCCAAATTCGGATTTATCTCTTTTTGCACCTTCACTCTTTTTTCAAACAGAACCCGTTTACTGCCAATGTCTACTACTTGATAGCCTGTCCTCTCCAAAATCAATTCATTTGTTCCCTTTGACAAAAACAAATACTCCGGTTCAAATTTTACAATATACTCGGATAATTCAAACTCTGAAAGATTCTCATGTACAAGAATAGCTACAGTTCCTCGAAACAAACATCCAAGATAAAAGATAACAGAATCCATGTTATTTCCCATCTCTATCACGACCAGTTGTCTAACGCTTAAATGTCTTCCCACGTCGATTATTTTTTGCTTTAGTTCCCCATAAGTAACCCGCTGCATGGAATCATCCATCAATGCGGTTTTCCTGTCTTTTGAATCTCCCCAAACCTTAATCGCTTTCTCCTCCTTTTATGCTTTGCCAAATATTAAATTCATTTTACCTTTTTATTATAAAATTGTCAATCTTTTTATTTTTAAATAAATTTATTTTTGACAGATTCACCCTACTTCTTCAAAAGCAATAACGTTCCTGCTACCAAAAGCACCAGCCCCACTCCTGATTTTTTGGTAAGTTTCTCGCCAAACACAAAATACGAGAAGAAAATCGTAACCAGAATACTTAATTTATCAATCGGCACAACGACACTTGCCGGTCCTGTTTGCAGCGCACGGAAATAACAGAGCCACGACGCTCCGGTTGCCACACCGGACAGCACAAGAAATACCCCATTTTTTTTGCCAATTCCATGAATTGTTTTCTGTTTTCCGGTTGCAAACACAACAACCCACGCCATTACAAGAACAACGGCGGTGCGGATAGCTGTTCCCAAATTTGAATCGACATCCTGCATGCCAACCTTTGCCAAAATCGAAGTCAGACTGGCAAACACTGCCGACAGCAGGGCATATAAAAGCCATGTCTTTTTGGTTTTCTTACCTGTTTCTGCTTCCCTCTTTTGAATCATCAGATACGTTCCGGCTCCCATCAAAACCATTGCACAAATTTGAACCGCTCCAACCGTCTCCCCCAAAAATAAGAACGCAAGAATCATCGTCAAAATGGTACTGGATTTATCAATCGGTGTAACCCGGTTCACATCTCCAATCTGAAGTGCATGAAAATAGCAGAGCCACGATGCTCCGGTTGCTACGCCGGATAACACAAGAAACGTAATGGTTTTTCCGGATAAATGAAAAATTCCATTCTGCACTCCCATGACAAAAACCAATACCCACGAAAATATTAATACCACAATCGTTCGGATGGCAGTTGCCACATTCGAATCCATATTTTCTATTCCGCACTTTGCAAGAATTGCTGTAAGCCCTGCAAAGAGAGCAGATAAAAAAGCAAATAACAGCCACATCATTTTACGCCCATTTCCTTTCAAGCACGCGTTTTTTCACAATTTCGTATGCAATCATCATAATCAATCCTGTAACAACCCACGAAATCGGGTAAATAATAAGCAGAACCCAAAATTCATGAACCATCTTACACGCTGTCGCAATCCAAATCAGCCGCAGCACGCAGGAACCTAAAAATGTAATTAACGCAGGCGTCAAAGAACGTCCAAGCCCTCTCATTGCTCCCGCGCTGATTTCATACACGGATGTTAAGCACTCTAACGTTGTCGCAATGACAATTCGCTGTTTGGCATACAAAAGAACTGCCGGGTCTGTTGTATAAATCTGCAGAAAAAAGTTTCGCCACACGACAAACACCAGTGACAGCAGACCACAACACACAAGGGATAATACCATCGCCGTATGGAAAATTTTTCGACACCGTTTCGGCTCACCGGCACCAAAGTTCTGGCTTGTAAAGGTCACAGTTGCCTGTGCAAATGCATTGACAACAAAGTAAGCAAAAAATTCGTAATTCAATGCCGCCGCAGAACCTGCAATGGCATCCGCCCCAAAACTGTTAATTGCACTCTGGATACACACATTGGCAATGGAAAACATCATTCCCTGAAGCCCTGCCGGAATCCCGATAACTAATATTTTTTTCAATTCTTTTGGTACAATTTTTAACTGTTTTCTATCAATGCGAATAACCGATGTTTCATGCATCAAAATGTACATTACTATACTGGCACTCGTCAGATTGGATATCACGGTTGCAATCGCAACCCCGGCAACGCTCATCTGAAACACAATCACAAGCAGCAGATTCAATCCGGTATTAATAATTCCTGCCGCAATCAAACTGTACAGCGGTCTCTTACTATCACCAATACTTCGCAGAATCGATGAACCAAAATCGTAAAGCATGATAAATGGCATTCCCAGTAAGTAAATCCGCAAATACTGTACCGCCAAATCAATCACATCGTCCGGTGTTCCCATCAGCGTAAGTACAGGCTTTGCAATTAGTTGTCCAAATATCATAACAAAAACACCGCTGATAAGTGCCACGACAATCGCTGTATGAACAGCCGCCTGCACATTTTCCTCCGACTTCTGACCGATATATTTTGCAATGACAACATTGGCTCCCAAAGAAATTCCAATAAATAAATTTATCATCAAAGAAATCAATGAGCCATTGCTTCCCACTGCCGCCAGCGCTTCACTGCTTGCAAACCGACCGACAACGGCTGTATCCACCGAGTTAAATAACTGCTGCAACATACTGCTTGCTGCTAACGGAAGTGCAAACAATAAAATTTTATTCCAGATAGTCCCCTGCGTCATATCCATGCCGGCTTTTTTTCCTGCACTCATGCCTTAGCGCCCCCATTTTCCTCACCCGAAAATTCGTACTGCAAAATCGCACAGTTATCCACACCAAACGCCGCATATTCTTCATTTGTCATTTCATAGAAATAGGACTGCACCACTCTCGCAATTCCGTTGTGCGCCACTAAAATACAAGTCTTGCCGGACGCTTTTACCTCATCTAACAGGTTATACACGCGCTGTGCCAGCTGAAGCATCGACTCACCGCCTTCATATCGTTCGACAAACTGCTTTTTTGCCTCACGAAACTTGGCACCATCTCTTGCTGTCGATTCGTACTTTCCGAAATTCTGCTCCTTTAAGCGCATTTCCTCTTTTGCCGGAATCCCGGTTATTTCTGAAATATGTAATGCGGTATCTTTTGCCCGCACCAGCGGAGAATATAAAATCACATCCGCCTCTATCTTTTTCTCTAAAATCTTCTTTCCTGTCTCAATCGCCTGCTCATGTCCAAGAGCAGTAAGTTCTATATCTGTTGCGCCGCAAATTTTATTTTCCACGTTCCACACGGTCTGTCCATGGCGCACGAAATAAACACTCTTCATGTTGTTCCCTTCTTTTCTCATATTCTCTTATTCATTTAAGCACACAAAGTTGACATTTTCAAGACGTTTTCAGTTATTTTCCTCCCGTGCTAACAATTTTTTATACGTCAAATCCATCCCCAGTGCGCCAAGCGGTGCGGTTATTAAAATCGCCAAAACCGCCACCGATAAAATCATCTTTCCACAGCCTAATCCTGCAGCAAGCGGCACCGAACCAATCGCCGCCTGAACCGTCGCTTTTGGCAAATATGAAATGGCACAAAACAGTCTTTCTTTCCATGACAGCCCAGTACCCAAAACGCAAACAAACACACCTGCCATACGAAATATCAGTGAAAGGAAAATTACCAGCACAGCAAATCCACCGGCAGCCGCCGTGTAGCGTAAATCGACCGCTGCTCCAACTAACACAAATAAAATAACTTCTGCCGCAATCCACAGTTTTCCAAATTTCTCCGACAGCCGCTTAGATACCGCAGGAATACATCTTGCCTTAAGCACACACGCCATACTGACAACTGCTAAAAGTCCTGACACGGCAACTTTTCCATCAAGCCATCCCTCCACTGCTGTCAGAAGAAACGATACACCAAGTACGAGAATAACTTTTGTACTATTTCTCACGTAATTTTGATGTTTATATGCCGTTTCAAAAAAACGATACAAAACATAGCCAATTACCGCTCCCAAAAGGATTCCAAGAAAAATCGAAACCGGTACATTTACAAACCTTAACAAACTTACTTTTGCCCCCTGCGCCATTCCCAAAAAGGTTGTAAACAAAACAATGACAAAAATATCATCACACGATGCCCCCGCCATAATCATCTGCGGAATGGACTGTTTTGTTCCATACTTTTCTTCCATCAGCTGCACCATGCGTGGCACAACAACCGCCGGTGAAACCGCAGCAAGCACTGCCCCCATCACCGCAGCATCAACCCGTGAAATTTCCAAAAAGATAGGTGCAAACAGTACATATCCAACAATCTCAAATGATGCCGGCACAAAAGCCAGTAAAACTGCCGGTCTTCCCACCTTTTTTAAGTCATTTAAATTTAACGATAAGCCTGCCTTAAGCAAAATGATAATCAATGCCATCTTGCGGAGTTCTGCAGAAATTGACAAAATAGATGAATCCAGAAAATCCAGCACATATGGCCCAAGCACCATTCCGGTCACAAGCATTCCAATAATGCGCGGAAGTTTTAATTTCTGGCATATCGCCGCCATACAAAGTCCTACTAAAAAAATCAGTGCTAATGATGTCAACATATTTTTTTCCTCCTTCAATGGGTTTTGTTCTCTTGTTTTTTCAGTTTCCATAATTTGTGTTCTGATTGTTTGCCCTTTGTGTGCCGCTTTCGCTTAACAAATACGCAGGGGTATCGGCAGGTAGAAAACACCTGCCAGATACCCGCGTATTAATAGCACACAAAAACCAAACAATCGGAACACAAATTACTGGAATCCTGAAAAGCCTCACCGATGCTCCATGAGGTGTTAGTTATTAAAAAACTTAGTTTTGAATGATTCATATACCACAAATAAAATATTCTTTTCTAATTTTATTTGATTCCAAAGAAACTGACATTCAAGCGCGCTAAATATTTTTGGAGTTCAGACAAATTATTAAAAAAATTGTATTGCAGGCGCTACAAACACGCGGGTATCCGGCAGGTGATTTTGACCTGCCGATACCCCTGCGCGTTTGTCAAGCGAGAGTGGCGCATAAAATACAATTTTTTAATAATCTGCTGAAGCCAAAAATCCCCCTACTCCATTTTCATTATTACTCCTTGTCACAAAATCAGCCGCTTTCAAAACCTCCGGCTCTGCATTTGCCATGGCGACACCAATTCCTGCCATTTTTATCATGTCCAAATCATTGCCGCTGTCGCCAAACACCATCATTTCTTCTGGAGCAATTCCAAGTTTTTTCCCCAGATACAAAAGACCACTTGCTTTCGAAACGCCCTTTTTGGTAACCTCAATATTTTTCATACCACCGGATACCGCATTCACATCCGGATACTTTTTAAGAACCTCCCAGACCGCATCGTAATCAATGCGGTGACCGTCCTCATCATAAGCAAAGTTAATTGTCAGTTTCTCAACATCTTCACCTCGCTCACGCAAGTAGTCCACTTGGCTTTCTACCACCTGCCGTGACGACAAAATATAATCACGGATTTCTTTCGTCAAACGCATTCTTGGCAAAAGGTCACGTTTTCTCTTTGTCATAAGCGCACCGCCCTTTAAAAAGGTATCTGCCATCACATCGTAAGCCTCCACTTCGGCAAGCATTGGCAGATAGGCAGATAACGGAATTGCATCCTCATAAAGACAAGTTTTTGAATCCCTTTCATAAATACCGGCACCATTTGTCGTAAGAACATACTGTACACCCTCTAATTGATATATTTCATCCGAAATACCACAAAATGGCCGCCCGGTCGCCGGCACAATTTCAATACCGGCACGGGCCGCCTGTTCAAGAGCTTCTTTTGTTTCTTTTAAAATCTTTTTCTCATCATTTAAGACAGTTCCATCCATATCAAAAGCAATCAAGCGAATCATATATCATTCTCCTTTGTGAGCCTAATTGTAAGAAAAATGGTACCATACTACGCATTAAATTGCAAATTTCAATTTTTTCTTATCAAATAGAAAAGAAGGATTTTGACATTCTTTCAAAAGTTTGTCAAAATCCTTCTTCATTTGGAATCAAATCAAGCTATTTTTTTAGTATCACTGCTTTAATGATAAATCCAGCACTATCACATGCATTTCCAAATATTTTAAATTGATATAAATCTTTTGTCTTGTCTAACGGTATCTCCACCTCGTGAGCATCCGGTGCAAATGCGCCACTCACAGTTGCCCATTTAATATTTACATCCGTTGACTTGTTATCTGTGTAACGAGACGCGTAACCAAAGCTGTCCTGCTCGGTCAGACGATCGTATTTAATAATGATTGATGAAAACTTCGTATCGGACAAATCCCCTGGCATATTTAGGAATGCATCCGGATATGCACCATCATATGTTATGGTAGCCGTCTTAGCATTTGTATCTACAGACACCTCCGTGCCATTTCCCTTTACAACCGTTTCTTCCGTTAATGGAAGCGTATATTCTGTTTCATCCGCATTCCATCCGTAAGTTACATCAATTGGTGCTGTGGTAGGAAGTGCTGTCGGTTTTGGTGTCGCTGTCGGTGCAGTTGCCCCTGCCTCGCGTTTTAACACAACCGCCTTAATAATTAATTTGGCATCTTTTAAATTCTCAGCTGCAAAAATCTTTATTTTCGCAAATTTCTTTGTGAAATCTAATGCAATTGTCTTTGTTGTCTCACCTGATGCAAATGGACTTGAACCCGGCCATATGATTCCCTCATCACCTTTCGATGTTGCATATCGAATCGCTGCACCAAAATCAGCATCTGTGGCCTGATTCTCATAGGTTATCTCTACTGTCTGGAATTGATTATCCGTAATTTCTGCCGGCAAGTTTACCCAAACACCTGGATACTGACCATTATATACCAGAGAAGCTGTTCCATTATATTGGTCTACTTCTGCTACTGCACCGCCTTCTGCAACAATATTTTCCTCTGTAATCGGAACAGCGTATTCCGTTTTATCCGCATTCCATCCTACTTTTACATTTGGATTCATTGTTGGAACTGGTTCTACCGTTGGTCTTGCAGAAAGGTCCGGAAGTTCTGGATTTGTTTTTTCTGAAAATGCCCAGGAAGCCACATTATAGCCTGTTCCTCGGAACACAAAATACACATCATGAACACCTTTCACTTCACGAGCAACATTTGCCGTGCTGAATGCATACAAGCCCTTGGTATCTCCCAATGTAATGGTTGCAATTCTGTTTTTTGCAGCTGTAGGAGCATCCAAATATACCTCAATCTGGCCTTCTCCTGATGTTGCTGCAATTTCTGCGCTAATTGTTTTCAATCCATTGGTTCCAAAATCAACGCCACTAATCTTAGTCCAGTCACCGGTATCAATCTGATCTAGTACCATCGGTGATCCATTATATGATTTTACAACAGTACGATCATCTCGCAAAGATTTCACTCCTGCACTCTTAGCACTTGTTGTTGCATTAATATATTTAACCGTGCCATCCGCATTCTTATATGGATTCACATTTTCAATCTGTTTTGCCCCCTCATAGGAAGGCTCAATCGTAATCTTATCATTCTTTGTATCAATATCAATTTCATTTACATGTAAATTTCGATATTGTTTGCTATCACGATATAATGTATTACTAAGTACAGTTGAATGATAAAAGATGTAATTATGTCCTTTGAAATTCTGCATATGATGATGATTGTTATAAGTCTCACCATACAATTTACTTGGATTATCTAAAATAGTACCAAGATAATTATGTTCTACATTTTCTTCATCCGTAAATTTGGTTTTTCCAATTTTATCTGGGAAAAAGCAGATATTCATAGGGTCTGAAGATACGTATGCCGCAATCTGAACGGCTCCAACATATGGCGTATCTTCTTTTACATCCCAGTTCGTACAGTAGGAATAAATGTATTTACCGTCAATCTGGTTAATTTCTCCATCTTCAAAGAAGCAGAATGTATCCAAGGTCTTTGGTATACCATCCGGAGAAACAATTCCTGTGCCTTTTTCAAATTTTAATTTGCACACACGACCGGTCTGAACATATTTTTCTTCGTCATTTCCACCACCAAAATAAATATATGCATTCCCCTTGTCATCTGCAAGAACTGCCGGGTCAAAACACCATTTTACTCCCTCGCATCCTTTTGACTTTGAGGTAAACATTTTCTGTCCTAAATCATCATGCCATGGGCCAACCGGTGAATCACCACGAACATATCCTATTCCTCCGCCATCGGTATAAAAGATATAATATTCATCCTCACCATCTCCATCGCCATCGATTTTGAGAGCTGATGGAGCCCATGCCTTTGTTGTCCAGCCATTCTTTTCCTTTTTCTTAGCAGAAGCTGTACTTGGCAAATTATTCAAATTCGTATTATCCATCGTCCCTTCATCGGTCCAGTTCACCATATCAGAAGTAGAAAGGATACTGAGTGAATTATTGGAATAAGAGTTTGCAGCCAATTTACCGTCCGCATAATCAAATCCTTCATTTGTTCCGTATACATAAAGTTTTCCATCGTTATCCGAATTATCTAATGCAGTCGGATCAGCAATAAAATCATAATTGGTAAGCATGCTGTTAATATCATGTACCTTACCGTCTTCTGTTGTATACTGTAAAGGTGCAGTCAATTTAATATTATCTGCATTCCATTTATTATCTGCAATTTGGCTTGCAAAAATATTATCTCCATAATTGTTATACACTTTGGCCCCTGCTTCTTCCAATGACATCTGCTTACCATCTTTATAAGCAACAATCTTCTTATTATCTTTATCATAGCCTAACGTATAGTCATCAAAGAAACTGTAGTTGCTCTTACTCTCTACTGCAGGTGTTGCGCTTACGACACTTTGCGTCGGCACTGCAGTTGGCTGACCGGAAGGAGAAACCGGTTTCTTAGTTGGAGCAGTCGGCTGCTTGGTTGCAATTTTGTTTGCCGTATTTTTCGTAACTTTCACTTTACACTTCATCGTTTTCTTTTTCTTCCCAACCTTATAAATGGCACGCAACGTAGCGGTACCCTTTTTTGCACCCTTAATTACAGCATACGCCTTTTTGCCCTTTTTCTTTGATTTTACAATCTTAACCACTTTCTTATTTGATGTCTTCCATGTTACTTTGGCACCTTTTTTTGCGTTTTTGATTGTAATCTTTTTCGTTTTGCCAACTTGTATGCTGACTTTTGTCTTGCTTAATTTGACCTTTTTAGCCGCTGCTTCTGACGTAGGTGCAATACTTCCCGGAATTACAACGGAAAGTGCCATCAACACGGCCAATGTTTTTTTCTTAGTCCTTGTCATTGTCGTTTTCCTCCTAATTATATTATTTTTGAATATATCTGTATTATACAACAAGGCATAATCAAAATCACTGCATTATGCGGATAAACAATTGACATATCTAGCATTTTATGCATGTAATAGTTTCATAACATCTTTCATAATCAGCTCTTTGGTTAAATGATTTTCTTTCAAAAGCTGTTCTGCATCGTAACGGTCGTAGAACCCTTTTTTCAAGCCAAAATTCAATACTTTCATATCGGAAGTGCTATAATAACCGGCAACTTTATGTCCAAAGCCGCCCTCCAAAATACCATCTTCCAATGTCACAACCACACGATGATTTTCTTTCAAATCCGAGAGCAGTTTTTCATCCAGACCAGATGCAAAACGTGGATTAATCAATGTGACTTTTTTGCCGGTTTCTTTTTCAATACTTCGTGCAGCCTCTTCACCCAGCTGGAAGAAATCGCCCAAAGCAAGAACCGCAACTTCTTCTCCTTTTTCACATACCTGATACTCATTCAATGGATCATAGGATGAAGCCACCGGATATTTAGCCGGATGAACACCATTTCCCGGCATGCTGATTACAACCGGATATTTATCCTGCTCCACACTCCAATCAAGCATTGCTAAATATTCCTCCTTACACGTTGGTGCAAGATAAACAAGGTTTGGAATATTACTAAGCATAGATATCGTGTAAAATCCAAGATGTGTCACATCATTCAGCCCAAGTACAGACGAATAATTCAAAATTGTAGTAACCGGACTTTGATTGATACATACATCCTGTGAAAACTGGTCATACGTTCTCTGGATAAAAGTTGCGTTGGTACCAAAGATTGGTTTTCCGCCATTTTTTGCAATTCCGGAACACATTGCTACCGCCTGCTCTTCCGCAATTCCTACATCAATATACTGGTTTCCCGCTTTCTCACGATTTTCTTTTGGAAAACCAACATTACTTGGAACTGCCGCAGTCACAAATACAACCGATTTATCTTTTTTCATTTTATTTAAAAGAAGTTCACCGGTTAACACACTGTAATCTTCTCCTTCAAAATTCTGCAATGGCTTTCCGGTCGTGCGGTCAAACGGCATACACCAGTGCCAAGCTTCTTTATTCTCCTCTGCCGGCTCATACCCTTTTCCTTTCTGCGTATGAATATGCACAGCAATCGGATGGTTAATGTCTTTTACTTTCTGAAAGAGCGCAATCAATTTCTCGATATTATTTCCCTCTTCTTCGAAAATATAGTCAAGTCCCATTGCACGGAACAAATTATTTGGAGCCTCGCCGTTTGACTCTCTAAGTTCCGTAAGATTTTTATAAAGACCGCCGTGAATTTCTGCAATCGACTGCTCGTTATCGTTGACAACCACAATCAAATTCGAGGTCATTTCACCGGCAAAATCCAATCCTTCCAAAGCCTCTCCGCCACTCAAAGAACCATCACCAATTACAGCAATAATATTTTCTTTGCCACCAACGGCATCTCTTCCTTTCGCAAGTCCGGTCGCAAGGCTGACAGACGTTGAAGTGTGTCCAATAGTAAAAATGTCATGTTCGCTCTCCGATGGTTCCGAATACCCGGAAATTTCGTGAAAACGATTTTCATCCAGATAACCATATGCTCTGCCGGTAAGCATCTTATGCGGATAGGTCTGGTGCGACACATCAAAAACAAATTTATCTTTTGGTGAATCAAATACATAATGCATCGCAATTGTCATTTCCACCACACCGAAGTTTGGTCCAAAATGCCCACCTGTCTTCGTCAAACGATGAAACAATGCTTCTCTCATCTCACCTGCAAGCACATTTAATTGTTCCATTGATAATTTCTTTACATCCTCTGGTCCATTAATCTTCTCTAAATACATATTACTTTTCTCCTTTACTCCAACAATTTTTTCGTCATTGCAAAAGTCAGCTCATAGACCGTATGTGGCATGCAATTCACTTTTGCTTCTTCCATAGCTTTTTTTTGCTTATCCGTAACAACAGAATATGGGTAAATGCCAAACATAAACGGAAAAAAAGCGTAGATAAAATCCTGTCTTTTATTCTCATCAAATTCTTTGCGAAATTTAATTAATAACTGTTCCATCGCATTCAGCGCTTCCCCATACATGAGCTTAAATTCAACTAACATCTCTGTACGGCTGTTTTCTTCTAAATCGTAATGATTCATAGATAAAATTTTTAAAAGCTGCCATCTTTTTTCAAGTGAATCTGCAATAATCCCTGCAAGTTCCTCCACCGTCAATTTTTCATACTTCTCCAGCACATCTTTTAATTGCTCTACCCACATTTTGTACTCTCTCGTTAATAGAGCAAGAAAAATTTCTTCTTTTGTCTCAAAATAATTATAAATTGATGTCCTTGAAAAAGAGGTAACCTCTCCAATCTGCTTGATGGTTATTTCTTTAAAACTCATCGTTTGGTATAATTTTTCACATGCGTTTATGATTTCTTCTCTTCGAGCATTCGTTCTTTTTTCCGATCCTGCCGGCATAAACAAAGTCCTTCCTTTACTTTTTCTCAGCAAGCAGCACAACATCTGCCTCTGGATTTTTATCAATTGCACCAACAATCGGATGTGGCATATATGCTTCTTCCAAATATTGCATCTCATCTGCCGACAATGAAATAGATAAAGCCTCCGCCGCATCTTCTAAATACTGCTCTTTTGTCGCTCCAATGATTGGTGACGAAATGCCTTTTTCCCATTCCCATGCAATGGCTATCTGAGACATTTTACAATGATGTCTTTCGGCTAGTTCAGACACTTTCTTGACAATTTTAATATCTGTCTCTTCCATCCGATCGTATTTTCCTTTTGCCACGCAGTCTGTACGTCCACGCAGAGAATCCGACTGCCATGTTGCCCGTGTCAAATGCCCGGCAGCAAGCGGACTGTATGGCATAAGCATAACATTCATCTGCTTGCAAATCGGAATCAATTCACGCTCATCTTCCCGGTATAATAAATTATAATGATTTTCCATTGCCGAAAACTTGGTAAATCCATTTTTCTCTGCCGCCATTTGCATATTATAAAATTGATATCCATACATAGCAGAAGCGCCAAGCGCTCGAACCTTTCCGTCTTTTACCAAAGAATCCAAAGCTTCCATCGTTTCTTCCACAGGAGTCTCATAGTCAAACCGATGAATAATATATAAATCCAAATAATCTGTTCCCAGTCGCTTTAATGTTCCATCAATTTCACGCCGGATTGCCTGCTTCGACAATCTTCCTTCATTAAAATAAACCTTCGATGCAAGTACAACTTCCTCTCTTTTTGCGTACTTTCGAATCGCACGTCCAAGATACTCTTCACTAGTTCCCAAAGAATAGCAGTTTGCTGTATCAAAAAAGTTGATACCAAGCTCTAATGCTTTATTCACCAGCTTCTCACTCTGCTTCTCATCTAAAGTCCAATCATGCATCGTACCTGCCTTGCCAAAACTCATACACCCTACACAAAGTTTTGATACCCGAATATCGGTATCCCCTACCTTTACATACTCCATCGTAAGATCACCTCCTGGATTTTCAGCCAATCAAATATATAAACTGACACCGTGTCACAATGATTACTATAAATCAAAACTGACACGGTGTCAATCCCTCTTCCATCCATTTTGCATTACCTTGTTACACTTCGAAATCCATACATGCCCTTGTCGCTGTATAAGGTCTCACTTTGCCATCCGCTACCGCCACATGTTTCGGATGTGTACTATAATTTTTCAGTGCCTCAACACTTTCAAAAGTTGAATCCAGCATAACATCTACCGTTGAGCTTGCCAAGCAATCCGTGCGGACTGAAATTTCCATAAGCCCCGGTATTTGTCCGGAAAGGCTCTCTAGTCCTTCCTTAATTCCCTGTTTGATTGTGTTCTTCTCCTCATCTGAGAATTCATCTTTAAGTGTCCATAAAATAATATGCTTCACCATAACATATTCCTCCTTTTCTTTCAAAATCTTTAGCCTCATTTCTTTAATTAAGAATAAATATGTGAAAACTTGTGTACAACCTCTTCAGAAACACATAGTTCTTCTGCGATTTCATTTTCTGTCATCCCTATTCTGGATAATTTTAGAATATTGAATGCTACGTCCAGTCCATGTTCCATTCCCTTTTCCATACCTCGTTCTTCATACATATCCAATAATACACACATAGAAATCGTACCTCCTTCATCTTCTTCATCCCATTTTATCAGTTTTTTTGCCATTTTATAACCAGTATCATGCGTCATGACTGACATCCAATCTAAAAAAGCATTAGGATGATTTAACTTGAACTCTGTTTCATGAAAAAAACGGTCTAATTTAACCTTGTCACCTTTACATGCCAAATATTTCACAATATACCGAAAATCAGAACAATATTGTTTACATTCTTCTTCTCCCTGTTCAGCCAAATTAATAACATTAATTTGATGATTTGTTATCCACGGTTCTAAATATTTTTTATATTCATTTGGAATATCCAATAAGTCATATAAGCATATCGGATTACTCCATGATTCATTTCCATAGTTTAAAACAAGTGTAATTACTGGCTTTAGCTTCTGATTATCGTGAATTACTTTTGTAATAGGACTTGGATAATTATTGTTCTTTTTATTTTTCTTCTGCCACAACTTTATCTGATCCGTATATTTCACATACTGATACCCCATGTCTCTAACCGGCATAATATTACATATATCACTTTGGTTTTCCATACATATAAATACAAAATCCGTACCTGCTTTTTTACATTTCATTGGTACATCAAGGAACAACTGTCCTAAATTTCCATCTACCGGTGATTTAAAAATAAGTTCAGTCTGTTCTTCCACAATATCTTCTTCTGCAAGTACCTTCTCACCATGAAACAAATTAACATTTGCAACATCCGAAAAAACATCCTTATAACGCAAAAGATTCTTTTCTGTCAAATCTGCTTTTCCCATAGTATCCTCTCCCTTTTTCTGTATAGGAAAGAATCGATTCTTTTACCAAAGACTAGCACACCGTCTTTCAAATGTCAATATATTTTCTTGCAAATGTCGGGCGTTTTCCAACTTTTTTAAGCGTATCACAACTCCTTATCATTGATACTGTTTTAATAACTGTCCCAGCTTTTCTGAAATATCCGATGAAATCTTATATTGTTTTCCATCAATCACAAGATTCTTTCCAATCGTAAATTCCATATTCGTTCCATCATTAAATAATAGTTTAAGAGTAATTCCTCCCACAAATGGCTGGCTTCCATCCGTTATTTCCTGAACATCCATCGCTGCCAGCAACTGATAAATCTCATAAATTCCCTTTGGCGAGATGACCTCCTGCTTCACCACAAGTCTCTGAATTTTGCTTATCTTTTGATATACATTCCTCGTAAATATTGCGTTATTTTCTTTCATGTTTGCAACCTTTACCGGTGCTTTCACTGTCACCTTGCATTTGTATTGTTTTTTCTTATATTTTGCATAAACAACTACACTGCCTGTTTTCTTTGCGGTCACTTTTCCCTTTTTGTTAACCGTTGCTTTTTTCTTATTTTTTGAATACCACTTTACAGCCCCTGCCTTTTTGTTTAACAGTTTAAGTTGTACAGTTGCCCCCTGCAAAAGAGAAACCTTTGTTAGATTTAACTTAACTTTTTTCGTTTTTGCTTTCGGAGCAACAGGAATCTGCGCCAGACATAACGCAAATAATAAAACAATAGCTACCCTTTTTTTCATCTTCATCATAATTTTACCTCCCATAAAATTTAATAACATAATATTACCATATTTCCCCTATTATAGCAACAAATATTTCATTTTTTTACACAGGTATTTTTTTGATGTCAACCAAACTGTCCGCTGACATATGCTTTTGTTTTCTCCCTCTGCGGATTATTAAAAATCTGCTCCGTCTGTCCATATTCAATCAAATCACCCATGAAAAAGAATGCTGTTTTATCTGCCACACGCGCAGCCTGCTGCATATTATGTGTCACAATAATTACCGTATAATTCTTTTTCAGTTCTACCATAAGTTCTTCCGTTTTCTGCGTCCGTGCACTCCGTGGTATTTTGGCGCATAAGCAATATTATCATAAATGCTTGCTGGAAACGGGTTTGCTTTTTGGAACACCATACCGACTTTTTTTCGCAATGCAGCAGCGTCTACTTTAGGTTCTTGCATAACTATGGTCATGACCGGTCAGGCAGACATCAATATCACACTTATCCATAAGCGGTGCAAAAATTGTTCGCAAATTTGCTCCATCAAAATCGGAGTGTGGCTGTCCGGAACCATAAATATCATGGTGGAAGGCTACCACTTTCCATTTCGCATTTGGTGCGCTTTTAATTGCCTTTTCCATCAGTTTGCTGTGCTCTGCCGCATTACGGTTATTACTATTCAAAACAATGTATAGTACATCGCCATAGCTGAAGTAGTAATCACTTCCGGAGTTCGTTGCTCCCAAATTACAAATTATCCTCTGTATTTGGGTTGTTATAATGATACTTGTAATCCGTTCCTTTGCTCTCATGGTTTCCGATGGAAGAAGCAAGCGGCAGATTACGAAGTACCGACGGATATAAGAAACCGGCATACTCGCTCTCTCTTACATTCTTTGTATCTGCTTCATCTGCTGCAGCATAATCAATCTGGTCACCTACCAGCCAGATTTTGTAAGAAGAAAAATCTTTTGTCTGATATTTTTCAGCCTTACTCCATGTCGTTCCATCATTGGAATAGCTGTAGTAATAAGTAGTGTTTTTCTCCAATGCGCCTTTTATGGATACTTTGTTGGAAGCTTTGTAAGTCTCCACACTATTGGAACGGTTGATTCGGTAACTGTGCCGTCATATACTTTGGCGTCGGATAAGTCTTCTTTCTTTCCTAATTTTACTTTTGCTAATCCTTTTGTTTTGGAATACCAGCAAAAATTCAAATCTTTCTCTGTTGCACCCGGTGTCAATACAATTTTACCGGAATCAATGCTGCCAACGCAAAAAAAGTACATCAAAAAAAGCCCCTAAACTGCCTAAAAATTCTTTTTCAAGGCAATCCGAGGCTTTCCTTTTGTAAAATCCTTTAATTTAACTTTGCAAGTATTTTCTTAAATTGAATCGTAAACAAAATAGCCGTAAAGGTAACGGCAAACACGTCCGCAACCGGTTCTGCCAGATACACCGCAAAGGTCTGGTCCACAAGTAACTGCGGCAGAATATAAATGAGTGGAATTAACAAAACAAATTTTCTCAACACCGCTACAATAATTGAACAAACAGCACTTCCAATTGAGACAAATGTCATCTGGCAGGCAATCTGGATACCGAAAATAAACAGTGCCCCACAGTATACACGTAATGCCTGGGAAGTAAAATCAAGCAAAGTGGCATCGCTTGTAAACATGCCCACAAAAAGACGCGGAATGATTAAAATAAATGCCCACAAAACAACAGAGTATACCAAACTAATTGTTAACAGCAAACAAAAACTTTTTTTCACACGCTCACGATTTTTCGCTCCGTAATTATAACTGGTAATTGGCTGTGCCCCTTGGCCAAGCCCTTGCAGCGGAAGCATCGCAAACTGCATCACACTTGTTAAAATTGTCATCGCACCGACCGCCAAATCTCCTCCGTAAGCAAGTAACGATGAATTAAAACAGACCGAAATGACACTCTCACTTGCCTGCATGATAAACGCAGAAAGTCCCAATGCAAGACACGGAAGCACCAAACCAAAATCCACTCGAAGATTTTTTCTTTTGAGGCGGAGAATCGTTTTCTCACCACATAGAAAACGAATTACCCACACACAAGAAATTCCCTGCGATAAAATAGTAGCAAGTGCAGCTCCTCTTACTCCCATATGAAACCCATAAATAAAAACAGGATCCAATATAATATTAGCCACTGCACCTATCATTACCGTAAACATACCGGTCTTTGCAAATCCCTGTGCCGTAATAAATGCATTCATTCCCAAAGTCAGCTGTACAAAAAGCGTGCCAAATGCATACAAGCTCATATATGAATTTGCATACGAAATTGTATTTTCACTGGCTCCAAAAGCAAGAAGCAAATCTTTATTCCAAACCAGAATAACTACCGTCAAAATAAGAGAAATCACTACCTGCACCGTAACGCAGCCGCCAAGAATCTTCTCTGCCGACTCATGCTCTCCCTTTCCCATCGCAATCGAAGCACGCGGTGCACCACCGGAACTGATTAACGCTGCAAACGCTGACACAATCATAATCAATGGCATGCACACACCAACCCCGGTCAGTGCAAGGCTTCCGTCTCCCGGCATATGTCCAATATAAATGCGGTCAACAATGTTATAGAGCATATTCACAAGCTGTGCAATAACCGTTGGCACTGCCAGTTTAAAAAGCAGTTTCCCCACCGGCTCCGTTCCAAGAAAAGTTTTGTCCTGTTTCATATTGTTATATTTCCTTCTTTCTATCTTTTTTGTAATAGAACTAATTGTAGACAAAAAATGGGTGACATGCAAGATATTTTTTAGTTTCCGTAATTTAAGTAGAAAAGCTTTGCGTCTCGCGGGCGCTCCCGCTCGTTGAGTGCGTAGCGGTATGGGCACTGAAACTACCAGTGCTCCATACCGACGTACTCAAAACCCGCGAGTCACAAAGCTTTTCTACTTAAATTACTGGAATCCTAATAAATAACAGTAAACACTCAATCCAAAATTTTCACTCCTTGATGTTGTTCTCCGTTGTTTTATACAATATGACGCAATTGATTTGTGTCAAGTGTTCGCTGGTACTCTATTTTGATTCCAGTAATTCGGCTGAATATCTTTAGGTCTTGTGGGTTTTGAGTACGTCGGTATGAGTTGCAAGAAGTCCAGTGAACTTCTGTTCTGCAACGACCGAAGCGGAGCGGAGACCACTGGTAGTTTCAGTGCCCATACCGCTACGTACTCAACGAGCGAAAGCGCCCACAAAACATAAAGATATTCTGACGAATTACGGAAACTAATAAAGTACCACCCACCTGAAATTGTTTTGACATAATTATTTTTTACACTAAATCTATCATTACATAAAAAGGAGTACACGCATGAAAAGAAAAGCACTTTGGATAAGCATCATTGGTATTCTTTTAATCGGTTTTGTCTGCCTATTCTGCTATCGGCATTATATAAGACAAAAACAAATCGAGCAAAAAAAACATACCGGTTTAGTCAGTGAAGATTTTCCGGTTCAGGATATCAAACACCAAAGCAAAAATATTTATGAGGATGCTTACCAGACAGAAGCAGACAACCAGCTTCAAAATATGAGAAACAATAATTCCTACACAATCGAAGATCCACTTGTTGTCTGGAATCCATATGGGACAAATACCGGTTCCTTTTATTATTACGGCGTATCGGAACAGGATAGTTATGTCGTCTGTGAAGTGACCTGTAACAATGGCAGCGTGATAAAACACCGCTTGAAAAATGATTCCGATTCTGGCGTAACAAAAACACATGAATACTTAATTACCGGACTGGCACCGGGACTTGAAAATCATTTTTCCCTTGCTTTTTATGACGCAGGAAACAATTTGATTCATACCTATCAATATACTGTCACACTCAAAAAGGATAAACAGATTCCTGCCATTACCAAAGTGGAAAAGGGGAATAGCAAATCTTCTTTGACCGATGGACTTTTTGCCGTTTTGGGACATGATAAATCTAAGGCAAAAAATATTTATTATTATGACAATAACGGTATCTGCCGGGGAAAAACACCATTGAATGACTACCGCACCGACCGTATTTTAACGATTGATGGTAAACTTGTCTACTCCTACAGCCTCACAGACATTGCATTTGTCAACCGACTGGGAAAAGTCGAAAAGACACTTTCTCTTGGCAAATACGAACTTCATCATGACTTTATGTACGATGAAAAACGAAATGAGCTTTTATGTCTTGTCAACGATACCGACAAAGACACAATTGAAGATGTTTTGATTTCTGTCAATATTGAAACCGGAAAAATAAAAAAACTGGTCGATTTTGAGAAAATGATGAAGTCCATGAGAAAGCGCTCCGTACAACGCAAAGGCGGAAAAAATACATATGGCGGAACCGAGCTTGACTGGCTTCATTTGAATTCTCTGGATATGATTAATGATAAAGATGCCGTATTCAGCAGCCGGGAAGAAAGCGTAATTATTAAAATCAATAATATTTACGAGAATCCTTCCATTGACTACTTAATCCACAGCGGCTCTCTTTATAAAGGAACCAAATATGAAAAACTGCTATTAAAACAAAAAGGGAACTTTGTCGGACATGCCGGTCAGCACACGATTACAGTAGAACACGATGCTTCACTGCCAAACGGACAATATTATTTGTTTATGTACAATAATAACTTTGGCAGTGCCAAAACACTCCCTCAATTTGACTGGAGCCTCTATCCGGGCGTCGGCACTTACCGCAAAGGAACTGCCTCCTATTTTTGCAAATATTTAGTCGATGAAAACCAAAAAACATACGAATTGGTTCAGCAGTTCTCTGTTCCGTATTCCAGTGTGGTCAGCGGAGTGAATTATATTGGAAATAACATCACATTCAGCAGCGGCATGGATCACACTTATGGCGAATACGATAAACAAGGAAACATGATTTGTACATATACTTATGCCGCAAAACGATACGCTTACCGCGTAATAAAATATGATTTTACTGATGTATACTATGAAAAGGAGACCATCCAATGAAACAAAAGAAACTACTGGTAAGTATGTTTTTCCTTCTGTTTTGCGGCACCCTCGTTTGTGCCACAAAATCTCAGGCAAAAATACTTACTATCAAACACAGTACGAAAAACGTTTATACAACCAAATACCAAAGAGAAGCAACTTCTTATCTGACCAAATGGAAAAAGGGGAAAAGAACTTTGGATGCCCCTCTGTTAGTAAAAAATCCATATGGCACACTGAGTACCTCTATTTACTTTTATGCGGTTTCTACAGAACCACTTTACGCCAAGTACACCATTACAGCCAAAGGTGCGGAAACGGTTTCTGGCACTTTAGCAGGCGGATCGGAAGCAAATGTGCGCCTAACTCACGAATATCTGATTCCGGGACTCGCTGCCGGCAGAAAAAATACAGTAGAAATTAATTTCTACAATGCAGCAAATGAGCGGAAAAAGACTGTTCGCTTTTCAACGACACCAAAAAAGGAAAAAGCGATTCCGAAAATCAAAAAAGTGAAAAACGGAAAAAGCAAAACTGCCGTCTCGCTCGGCTTCTATGCCATGTTTGGACACGATAAATCAGATGCCACCAACATTTACTATTACGATAACAACGGTGCAAGCCGCGGCTTGACACCACTGAATGGCTACCGCACCGACCGAATTCTCACCGTAGACGGCAACTGGATTTTCTCTTATGATATTGACAAACTTGCCGTCATGAACCGCTTAGGGCATATCGTGAGACAAATCTCTCTCAAAGGTTACGAACTCCACCACGATTTTATGTATGATGCGGCTCATAAAAAATTACTGTGTCTTGTAAATGATAAGAAGAAAAAAACAATTGAAGACGTTGTTATTTCTGTTGATATTAAAACTAAAAAAACAAAAAAATTAGTTGATTTTGCAAAACTTATGTCGGCTTCCAGAAAAAAACATGTTCAGCGAAAGGGTGGTAAAAACACCTACGGAGGAACTGAACTTGACTGGCTCCATTTAAATTCCTTAGATTTAATTAATGATGGAGAACTAATTGTGAGCAGCCGGGAAGAAAGTTCTTTGGTAAAGGTCAGCAATATTTACAAAAAGCCGAAAATCAAGTACATCATCCACTCCGGCTCCCTCTACAAAAAGACATCGCTTGCAAAGTATCTTCTCAAGCGGACCGGTGTCAAATTTGTCGGACATGCCGGTCAGCATACGATTACTGTAGAAAAAGATGATACCCTCCCAAATGGGCAGTATTACCTCTACCTGTACAACAACAATTTCGGCAGTGCAAAAACACTTCCAAAATTCAGTTGGAAAAGTTATAAAGGCGTCGGCTCCTACAAAAAAGGAAAGGCTTCTTATTACTACAAATATCTGGTGGATGAGAAGAAAAAGACCTACCGGCTTGTAAAAAAATTTGCTGTTCCTTATTCCAGTGTTGTCAGCAGTGTCCAGCATTTTGATGAAAACATCACATTCAGCAGCGGCATGAACCACACCTACGGCGAGTATGACAAAAATGGAAAAATGATTCGTACCTTCACTTACCAGTCCAAACGTTACGCCTACCGCGTGATGAAATATAAATACGATATTTTCTAATACCCTCAAAAAACTGCCGATTCCTAGAATTCTTGTTCTTAGAACCGGCAGTTTCTTTTCCTCTTACCTTACATTGCAAGCCCATCCTGTAATTGCTTTGCCAAGGTACGGATACGTGCTACCATCTTGTGTGCTTTCATTCATGCTATCAATTTCTGATGTGTTTGTGCTGAAATTTGAAAGCATTCCTGCCGTACGTTTACAAAGCATCGTAAAGTATCCGGCAGCGTTTCCAGCACAAAGCCAAGCCACTGTCCAATCGATACGCCGATACACCAGCCACCGACAAAACCGTAATCCAAATATTTCCTGTTAAGCGTCAAAAAAACGTGGTTATAACAACATATTTCTTAATTAAATTTTTTTATAATAAGCTCACAATAACAAATCAAAGGAGCGAAAACGCATGACAAATTCAATGTTTTGTTTTCAATGTGAACAGACCGCAGGATGTGCCGGATGCACCGGTTGTGCAGGCGTATGTGGTAAAACTGCCGAAACTGCCAATCTTCAGGATGAATTAACCGGAGCACTGATTGGCTTGGCACGTGCCTGCGAAAACAATAAAAAAACGGAAAATACGGATCAGATTATTATAGAAGGTCTTTTTACAACCATTACAAATGTAAACTTTAACGATGATACGCTGCGCGAAATGATTCAGCGGGTAAATGAAGAAAAACACATCATTGTACCGGATTGCAGCGTATGCAAAAATCCATGTGGAAACACCGACAATTATGACATGAAACGAATTTGGGAAGCAGATGAAGATATCCGCTCATTAAAATCCCTTATCCTTTTTGGCATCCGTGGCATGTCAGCCTATGCATACCACGCAAAAATGCTTGGCTATACAGATGAAACCGTCAATCAGTTCTTTTATAAAGCACTTTGTGTAATTAGCTATGATTTTGATATGGAGCATCTTCTCCCGGTTGTTATGGAAACGGGTGAGGTAAACCTCGCATGTATGGCACTGTTAGACCGTGCGAACACAACCTCGTATGGCACTCCGGTTCCGACAAAGGTTTCTCTGACTGTTGAAAAAGGACCTTTTATCGTTGTAAGCGGTCACGATTTGAAAGATTTGGAATTGCTTCTTAAACAAACGGAAGGAAAAGGAATTAACATCTATACCCACGGAGAAATGCTCCCTGCCCACGCTTATCCGGAATTAAAAAAATATCCTCATTTGAAAGGAAATTTTGGAACAGCATGGCAGAACCAGCAAAAAGAATTTGACAATGTTCCGGCAGCCTTTTTATTTACAACCAACTGCTTAATGCCTGTGAAACCTGGTTACGCTGACCGCGTTTTCACAACCGAAGTCGTTTCTTACCCAAATGTCACACACATTGGTGAAGACAAAGATTTTACACCGGTTATCGAAAAAGCACTGGCACTTGGCGGCTATTCAAAAGACAAAGAAAATACCGGAATTAATGGCGGCCACTATGTCATGACCGGATTCGGACACGGAACCGTCCTTGGTGTTGCAGACCAGGTGATTGATGCTGTAAAAAACGGCGACATCCGACACTTTTTCTTAGTCGGTGGATGTGACGGTGCACGACCGGGAAGAAATTATTATACCGAATTTGTAAAACAGACACCAAAAGACACCGTTATTTTGACACTTGCCTGTGGAAAATACCGTTTCAATGACTTAGACCTTGGTGAAATTGGCGGACTTCCCCGCATCATGGACATGGGACAATGCAACGATGCCTACTCTGCCATTCAGGTTGCTATCGCACTGGCAAAGGCATTCGACTGTGATGTCAATGAACTTCCTTTGTCGATGGTTCTGTCCTGGTACGAGCAAAAAGCTGTCTGCATTCTGCTGACCCTGTTACACCTTGGTATCAAAAATATTTATCTGGGACCAACACTGCCAGCCTTCCTCTCAAAAAATGTGCTGCAATATCTGATTGATGAGTATCACATTTCCAAAGTATCAACCCCGGAGGAAGACTTAAAACAGATTCTTTCATAATCACTTAGTGTGAATTTTTTATCTGAATCTGACACATTTTCATGGACGCCAGCGCGTTTTCGTGGGACTCTTTTGTCACTCCCGCGCAGCACGCTGCGTCCACGGAAATAACAGTTTCCGGAAATACAGTTTTTAATCCCATTGCATTTGAAATTACACAGATATCCGTACATAACCCAATCAATTCGATTTCATCACCAAAAAACAATTCCGGTTGTGCCAAAACCGCCTGCGACCAATCATATCCAAATGTATTTTTATCAAACACCATATCGTCCTCACTAAAACCAATCTCATCTGAAATCTGCCACCCAAAAGTTCCTTCGATACAATGCTTCACCGGCAGATTTTTTCCCTCCTGCGTATCCAGATAATCCTCTCCATGCGTATCACGGGTGAAAAAAACCGGATTCCCTGCCTCCCGGTATTCTTTAATTTTATCCTTTACAAATGGCACAATTGCCTCCGCCTCTTTTGTTCCCAGCGCTCCATTAATAAAATCATTCTGCATGTCAATCACAAGTAATGTCTTCATTTGAACTCCTTTCCAGCCAGTCGGCCTCAATATTTACAATTTGGTGCATTGGTATGACCGTATGGTCGTTAAAAACCAATTCGCGTTTATATTCATCCATTTTCTTTACCACACCGGCATAACTTTCATATCTCCCGCCTGCCTTCTTCTCATCCGGCAGAAAATATGTGATCGTCACCTCCGGATTTTCACTCATTTTGGCTTTTATCTGCATAAAAATCCAATCAAGCCGCTCCATCACATCTTCACCAAGTGCTGCTTTTTCATCCGTCAAACGAGCCGTCTCGGAAATTGCCTCCTCATGTCCGGTCAGTGCTGCAAATGAGGAAAACTGCGCCGCCCGGTCTCTTCTTGCCATGCGGGGATGATTTTTGGAATTGGGATGCGGCATAGAAAGAATGTCATCGTATTTATGACTAATTTCATTATTCAGCATTTCCTGACCTCCTTTTTCTGATCCGATTATGCCTTGTGTCCGCCAATCTGTGAATTTCTATCTTTGGCAGTTGCACCTTCTTCCAGATTCATTCCTTTTAAAATTGCATTTTTTCCAAACTTTTTCTTAATATCAAGCATCGCATGCTGGATTCGTTTTTCTTTTTCAAGAGCAGCCTCTTCTTTCTCGCGCTCCCGTTTTACTTCTTTATAATCCGTAAAAAGCTGTAGCTGCTCATAGCTTTCTTTCTCCTGCACCAAATCCTCACTCACTAACTTATTCGCTGTAATGGTAATCCGACGAACCAATAACTTTTTATCTACAATCCGGTCATATAATTCCATTACTGCATCCATAATTATAGCAGTGGATGATGTCTGCCTTTTTAAATTCGTTGTCCCGTGTGCATGTTTTGGCACCTTTCTTCCATAACGGTCCGTTGTCACAACTCCTTTGTAGCTTCGATTTCTTGATGGGTCTGTCAAGTTTACAATATCATACCCTATCGTGAGTACAATCTGATCTGTAACAAGTCTTTTATCGACCAAATCAAGCACCATCAAATCCGTCATTTCCTTTACCACCAGTTTCGCTTTATCAAAATCATAGGGGCACTGCAAAACCTGACCGGAACTTACACTATTTGTCTCCGGCTTATACGCCTTAACATCCTGAATTGTGCACGGCTCATACCCCCATGCATGGTCAATCAAAAGTTCCGCATTCACCCCAAATAACTGATACAAAAGTTCTTCATTGTATAACTCATCCGGTTTTCCAATGGAACATCTGGCAATATCGCCCATCGTATAAAGACCATTTGCTTCTAATTTTTTTGCATAGCCGGGACCTACACGCCAAAAATCGGTAAGCGGTCTGTGATTCCAGAGAAGTTTCCGATACGACATCTCATTTAACGCCGCAATCCGCACCCCGTTTTTATCCGGATCCATATGTTTTGCCACCACATCCATCGCAATTTTACAAAGATACATGTTGGTACCAATTCCTGCTGTCGCTGTAATCCCAGTTGTTTTGAGAACATCCTGTATCATTGTCATGGCAAGTTCTCTTGCCGTCATTTTATAGGTAGAAAGGTAATCGGTCACATCCACAAACACCTCATCCACTGAGTAAATATGCATATCCTCCGGTGCAATGTACTTCAAATAAATATCGTAAATTTTTGTGCTGTACTCCATGTAATATGCCATTCTGGGTGGTGCCACAATATAATCAATGGCAAGAGTTTTATTTTTTTTTAGTTCCACACTGTCATCCGAGGCACCTAGAAATGTTCGATTCGGTGCCTGATACCGGCGTTTATAATTTGCTTCTTTCACCTTTTGAACGACCTCAAAAAGCCGTGGCCGCCCCGGTATTCCATAACTTTTAAGAGCAGGTGAAACAGCAAGACAAATTGTTTTTTCTGTCCTTGTTTGATCTGCCACCACAAGATTTGTAGTAAGTGGGTTGCGATTTCGTTCTTTACATTCCACAGAAGCATAAAACGATTTTAAATCAATTGCAATATAAGTTCTATCGACTGATGCACGCGATGTCATAATCGATCTGCACCTCCTGATGCGAATACATTTTATAAAAACAATCCAAAATACGATCCGCAACCATACTTCCATTTACTTCGTCCGTATCCATAAGAATTACCACAATCTGTTTACTGGAATATCTCGTCGATACATCCGACCTGCGCAAGGACGTATAAATTGCTTTCTCCAAGGTCTCCAAAATCAGTTCCATCTCTGTCACATCAATTTCCTGATTTTCCTCATTCACCGTAAATAACACGGTTTGAACATCCTTTTCGTTTCTCTTTACAAAACGGCAGATAAAATTATAAACATGATGAAAACTGTCTATATCAAGAAAATACGCGCCCTGTCCATCATCTGCACGGCTCATTAAACTGTTAATATACTTCAGATCAACAATTTTTCCGGCACGGCTTTTTTCCTTCTGTAACTTATCACTGAAAAAATGATATGCGTTTTTTCCGTTCTGCTTCACATAGTATAACGCTTTATCTGCTGAGTTGTAAAGTTTATTAAATTCCATTCCGTCTTCCGGTGTCTGCGCAATGCCAATCGAAACGGAACACTCGGTTTCAAAATCAAATTCAGTAAATTTCTTTTGAAAACCGGAAATAATCTCTGCTGCACGGCTGCCCAGTTCACTTTTTTCTGTAACATCCTTTACAAAAATCATAAACTCGTCACCGCCAATCCGACAAAGAACATCCCCTTCTCCTGCAAATTTCTTTAAAGTGCCGGCAAATATTTTAAGTGTTTCATCCCCGGCAATGTGACCGTAATTGTCATTAACTGCTTTAAAATTATCCATATCAAGCATAAAAAGAGCACCTTTTTTCCCCTGTGAAATCATTTCATTTACAGCATTCTCTGTATAGGCGCGATTCCAAAGACCGGTTAGGACATCCTGATAAGATTTACTTTTAATATCCGATACTTCACGGGTTTTCTTCTCTAATTTATCCGCAAGACCACGCCGAAGTTCTTCTAGTTCAAGTGCTCTTCCAATCCTTGACTGCATAACAGCCGGCACAAAAGGTTTTACAATAAAATCAATGGCCCCCTCTTTAAAACAGCGGGTCTCCGTCTCGGTATCATTGTCAGCCGTAAGAAAAATCACGGGAATGTCCTTACCGTTCTCCATCGTCCGAATTTTTCTAAGCAGTTCAAAGCCATCCATTTCCGGCATACTGATATCCAAAAGAATCATGTCACATTCCTCATTTTCCAAATAAGACAATACCTGTGTTCCCCTCACAACAGGGATTACCTTATATTCGCCACTTAACACTTTCCGCGCTGCCGAAAGATTTAGTTTATCATCATCTACAACTAATATTGTTTTCATCTTGCTATCACCTCATACGTTTTATTGATCATCCATCTTTGCAAATAACAGTCCAAAGGTACCCGGTCCGCAGTTAATGGCAACCGCCGGAGATGCCTTTTGATAAATAATGTTCTCGATTGCATCTTTTTCTCTTACTTCTTTTGTAATTTCCTTTAACTCATCATTCGTTAGTCCTGCATAGGTAATAAACAGCATCTTTTTATCCATATGAAGCTCTTTATTAAACGTGGAAGTAATGTATTTCTTCCATGCCGTTTTTTTTCTGCCAACATAAATTTTCTTTATTTTCATCCTGCCATTTTTTAGAACAACTACAGGATGGAGCATAAATGCCTGACATAGTTTATGAACCTTTTCCGAAATTTTTCCTGCCTGCATCAGATATCCCGTCTCGCTTACAATAAAACTTGTCTGAATCTGTTTTTTATAAGCCTTAAGTTTCTGCGCAATATCCCCGGCTCCCATTCCGCCGGTAGCACAAGATAGGGCATACAAAACCATAAGTCCCATACCGCTTGACAATTGTCCGGAATCTATAACCATAACATTATCAAACGCCTTTGACGCTTCCAGTGCATTTGCAAATCCGGGACTAACACTTTCTGCCATGGAAATATGGACAACAGACTGCGCTTTCGTAAGCTGTTCGGCAAAAAACTCTTCGTAATCACTTACTTTTGGTGCCACTGACTGCACTATTTCATCGCGTTCTTTCATATAAGCAAGGATTCCGTCTGTCTCCGTTTCGACACCATCTAAAAACTCACCACCTTCTGTTTTCACGCGATAAGGCATTACGGCAGCTAAATTTTTATCTATGAGATGATCGGGCAAATCCGATGTCGTGTCCGTCGATATCATAACCGGCACTTTTTTCCTGTGCTCTAAAATCGGTGCCTCTATCATTCCCACGGTTCCTTCTGCATTGAATTGCCTGATAAGATTTTTAGGAAGAAGTCTTAGAAGTTCTTCCTCTAATTGCGCACCACTGACCGGCTTTAACAAATACCCGTCAAATCCTTCACGAAAATAAAGTGCTTTATTTTCACTTCCGGCATTTGCTGTCAGTGCCACAACCGGCGTATTTTGATTAAAGCCACCCGTCTGGATCCGAATCGCATGCAGACATTCAATACCATCCATTTCCGGCATCAAGTGATCCATAAAAATAACATCATATCTTGTCTGAAGACTTTTCTTTAAACACTTTTCTCCGCTTTCTGCCGTATCCACCATAACTTTTGTGTCACGAAGCAATTTTTTTGCCACCATCCGGTTCATTTCATTATCATCTACAATTAAGACGCGTGCCTTTTCCGCCACAAAACTTTGCTTGTACGATTCTCTTTGATTTGTACCATGTCTGCTCTCCAAATCCAGTTCACCAATCTCTTCATTGCTTACCACTTTTTGTGGAATTGTAATGATAAATGTGGAACCTTTTGTATATACGCTGTTTACGGAAATATCACCACCCATAAGTTCAACTAACTGCTTCACAATCGAAAGTCCCAGTCCGGTTCCTTCTATATAGCGGTTTTCACTCTCGTCAATGCGTTTGAATGCTTGAAATAAATACGGAATACTTTCTTTTTTAATTCCCATTCCGGTATCCGTCACCGAATAAGAAATTAATGCATTTCCGTTCTCCTGCTCTTTGCACTGAATGGATAAAGTAACAGCCCCCTCTTTTGTATATTTAACCGCATTATTTAATACATTAATAAGAATCTGTTTAATCCTCACTTCATCACCAAACAGCTGGGATGGCAGCAAAGGGTCCACATTGATATGAAATTCAAGCCCTTTTTCCTTTGCCCGTATCCAGAGCATATTCACAACATCGGATAACATATCTCCTGTTTCGTAAACGGCTGGAACAATCTGCATTTTGCCCGATTCAATTTTTGACATATCCAATATATCATTAATCAGCGTCAAAAGCATCTTGCTTGCCCCCTGAATACTCTTGGCATCGCCGGCTGCTTCATCCGAAATTTCTTCTCGCAAAATCATCTCATTCAGTCCAATAATAGTATTTATCGGTGTCCTGATTTCATGGCTCATACTTGAGAAAAAATGATTCTGCATCCGGTTTAATTCTTCAATTTCTTTTTTTTGCTCCTTCGCAATCTTATTTTCTTTCCGGTACATCGCATTTTGAAATAAAATCATGCTGCACACAAGAACCGTCACTGCTGCCAATGTAAAAAAGGAATCCGCATAAGCAGCATGAATTGTATGGGACCCCATAATCTGAGGATTTAAATAAGCAATCAGATAACAAACACCATACAGGCAGAAACTGCTGGCAATCAATATGTATTTTGCCTTCTTCTCAACTACCAGACAGACAAAAACAACGCCAAACATCAGCCAAATCGGGCCGCCTCCATAAATTCCTCCACTTGTCAAAAAGTTAAAAGGAAGCGCAAAATAAATCAGCAAAACGGAAATCAGCACTGCTCCTATTTGAATTTTATGAAAATGAATGGAAAAATACGTTATCGCAACCGCAAGCGCAAATACCACAAGAAGTGAAAGGGTGTTTGCCATACTTTCTCCTAACACAAGACCAACAAGAATTCCCATTGCCAGTCCCATTAAGCCAATCGTGACCAGAAGGCGGAACAATCGTTCTTGAAGCCCTAATTCATGATTGTTAAACACTTGTATCAATCGTTTTGGATTCATTCGCATTCACCTCTTTCCACACGTTTGTAAAGCTTCTCTGTTTTATTAAGTGCCCGGTCAAATTCAAAATCCGTGACATCTTGTTTGATATTCTCAATCAATTCTCTCCCCGACAAGTTTGCGCACTTTATATGCTGCAGTTTTTGAATAATTTTTTCTGCCTCATCTATTTCGTAAGCACGCAATTTTTCCATCAAAAGCATTAATTCTTCCAATAATTTTTCGCTATTTATTTGCGTTACAGAAAACTCCTCTTCTTCCAACACAGTACCAAGCAGGCTGCCGATTTCCACAACCGCCGCTGCATACTGGTCTAGAACTTCTTTGTGATTCTTCTCAATGAAATCCCAGTCTTTTTCTTTCGCTGCCATTTCCAAATCTTTTGCCAGATCAGACAAATTCTCTGCTCCTATCATCTTCGCCGTACTCTTTAAGGCGTGCACACGAATCCGATAATCTTCCATATTTTTCTGCTCATAATCCGCTTCTATCATTTGTCTCTTTTTCACCGACTCACTGTGAAACTGCGCTAACAATTCTCTGTAAAACATTTCATCTCCACGGCAGTATTGCAGCCCGGCATTCCTGTCAAAATTCGTTTTCCTCTCGTCCGCTTTTACAGCCTCTTTTTCCTCACTGACATAGGTAATCGACGATTTCGGAAGCACCTTGCAAAGAACTCGTTCCAGTGTCATTGTCTCAATCGGTTTTGAAACAAACTCATCAAAACCTTCCTCCATAAACATTTTCTTTGCTCCACTGACTGCATTTGCCGTAAATGCAACAATAATATATTCCTGACCACTCTCTTTTTGCATTTTACGAAGTTGTTTTAACGTTTCAATACCATCCATTTCCGGCATCATATGATCAAGGAAAATAATATCAAATCTTTCCTTTTCACAAGCCGCAATTGCCTCTTTTCCGCTGATTACAGTTTTTACTATCATCTGATAATTTTCAAAAATCCCCTTTGCAACGGTCAGATTCATCGGCTCATCATCCACAACCAACACCTTAATTCCCGGGCATATCATTTTTCGTTTCTTTCTTTTTGACAAATCACTTTCCTTTTCCTTTAAAATATTTAATACAGACTGTGTACAAAGGGGCTTCCGAATTATTTCTATCCGCTTTTCCTGCGGCAGAATAATATTTTTTCCTGCCACAACAACAATCCGCACTTTTGAATCTATCATTTCCAAATAATTCTTATTTACGCGATACTCCTCCTCACCCACAAACAAATGCGTCACCGGTGTCACTTCTAATAACTGTTCCAATTCGTCCCGGTTCGTAACACGGTGCAATAGGATGTCAAACTGTTTTACCATATGCGCAATCATTTTATTATAATACTCTCTTACTTGAGGCACTTTATATTTTTCCGTCATCAAGAAACATGCAACACACAAGTTTTTATTATTAATTAAAGGCTTTTCCGGATTTTCTTCTGCCACCTGCTGTGGAATACTAACCGTAACCGTAGTTCCCCTGCCCTCTTCACTTTCAATCCGCATAAACCCATTCATCACACGAACCATTCCGTACACAATAGACAAACCTAACCCAAGTCCCCCCACCTTTCGGTTTCTTCCTGTACTTGTTTGGTAGAACCGCTCCGTAATTCTTTCCAGTTCATCTTTTGCAATGCCGACACCTGTATCACTTACTTCAATACACAAATTGATTCCATAGGATTTTTTTAATGAAAAAATTCTGACATAAACACCGCCCTCTTGCGTAAATTTCATCGCATTATCCACTAGATGTTTTAATATCTTTCTTATTTTCCGCTCATCGCCCAAAAGAACCGGTGGAATTTTTGTATCATAGTCAAAAAGCAGTTCGGGCTGTTTTTCTTCTTTTTCCCAATGCTCCGAAACCAAATCACTTACAACCAGAGACGGTGTATAATTTTCTTCGCTCAGCCGGATTTTGTTCGTATCAATTTCTGTGTAATCTAAAATATCTTCAATTTGACCAAATAATCGTTTTCCAGCCATTTGTACCGAGGATAACTGCTCTCTTTTTTCTTGCTCTTCTTCTTTTTGCAGCATGACGGTAGAAATACCTGTAACCGCATTAATCGGTGTACGCAATTCATGAGAAACATTGGCAAGAAAATCTTCGACACGGCGATTTGTTTCTTCTAATTTTTCAATTTTTTTATCCGAATATACACGCTCTGATTTCCTCCTTTTCAATACAAGATTCACAAGACATCCGGACACCAAAACAAGACCAAGATGCAAAAGCGTCCTAGTCACTGTAAGTGTTGTAAGTTCAATGGCATGTTTCAGAACAAAGATAAAATCATAACACATTGTCAAATAATATGTAATCACACAAAGTCTGATAATACTTGATTTTTCCGTTACTGAAAATAGAATCATAATCAAAATCATAAGTGGTGCCAAATCAAACACGCTTGTCTGATGAATTCCATAAAAAAAACAAGATATCATCGTCAGCGCAAAATACAGCCACAGCCGCATTCCTCCTGAAACCATATCGGTAATATAAATTACCCAGCTTCCAATCAATGCCGTCAGCAAAAGCACAATTGCTCCCACTTCCCAACCAAGCAAAAGTGATTCTCCCGTCAAAATAAGTGAGAAAAATGTGTACACTAACAACACAATCAGATGGTTCTCCCTCTGCTTTTCCTTTTCATACATAAAATATCCCTTAACCTTCCCTTTAGTATTATCTTTCTTCTCCACCCCATCTTTTTTTCATATATCCATATAGATTATAAACATTTTATGTATTTGTTGTCAATGATAGTGTGGGGGCAATTTAGTTGGTTTCCGGTAATCCAGCAGAAAGGCTTTGTAATTCGTGGGCGCTCCCGCTAAACAAACGCGTAAGGGTATCGGCATGTAAACGACACATGCCTGATACCCGCGTGTTTGTACCCACTCATCACCAAGTCTTTCTGCTGGATTACCGGAAACCAAACAAATTGGCAGCCGAGCATTTGAACCAGTTACTTGAAACGTAATTGGGGAATCAAGACATACTTTTCCGCTGATTTGTTTCCAAACGTATGCACATTGTCCACTCCACTTCCTAACTAACTATCTATCGCTTATGTAAAGGATTCGGTTGTGATCTTTTCTAGATTCCAGTAATTGACCAAGAAAAGATTTGCATCTCGTGGATACAAATGCGCAAGTATCAGGCATGTGTCTTTTACATGCCGATACTTCTGCGGATTTGTCTGAGCGAAAGCGCCACGAGATGTAAACTTTTCTTGGTCAATTACGGAAAACTAGAAAAAAACATCACAACCGAATCCTTGATACCTCCATAACAACAATCTTCAAAAGAGCACCACCCGACATAAAATAAAACCAAACTTCACGTGCCGCCTGCGATTTAGCAATCGGTGTAGCAATGGCAGCAATAATAATGATAGCAGCACCAATGCACCCGATTAAATTAGGAATACTTAGAAGTGGAAAAATTCCCGGTGCACAGCTTCCATCGATTGTGTGTTGGATTGTCTTATCCAGCCCGTCTCTGGCTGCCGCAAAACAGCAGATAACCAAGCCAAATACGAGTACAAATAAAGTCCGTCTTCCCCAGTAAAGAATATTTGCTCTCTGAAAAATCGTATAACCGATAAATCCAAGCAGACATAGAATCATCAGCGTTGTTATCGTTGTCGTTGTATTTCCAAAATAAAGTTTCATTTTCTTCTTCCTCCTTTCAGTATTTTAGCAAAACGTTCTACATGCAGCTCGAGCATTGTTATAATTTCCTCTTTCTCATCTGCTGCATCGTACAAACTGTACATGAGAAAAATCGGACCATAAAAATCCAGTGCTAACTGCCTTGCGTCCGCTTCTTTTCCGGTTAATCCCTTAAAAATTATTTCCATGTAAGATACCGGCCCGGAAACAAGATACTTCTGAAACAATGCTGCCATCGTTTCATCCCGGTACTGCTCAAGCATCAGCATCTTGCGAAAACAATTTGAAAATTCTTCCTCTGTCCAATGCAAAAACTGTACCTTCGTAATCTGCTTAATCTTGTCTATGTCCGCCTCCCGATATCCTCTTATGACTGTTTCGCTGTCTCCTTGTGGCATTTCATACTTTTTCCCGCGCTCATAATCCAGCGAATCCATCCGGTTCACAATGCTGTCAAGGATTTCCTGCTTACTCGTGTAGTGTTTATATAACGCTGCCTTCGTAACTCCTAACTGTCTGGCAATATCATTCATCGAAGTTCCCAGATATCCGTTTTTTGCAAACAACCGTAATGCCTCTTCTAAAATCCGTTCCTTCGTGCTCTTTTCCTCCATAAAATTCTTCCTTTCACTCGGTAGTTACCAATCGGTTACCTTTATTATAGTTACCGACTGGTAACTTGTCAAGCAAAAAGGATACATCTCTAAAAAATTTGTCCCGGAAGTTTTTTCTTTTCCTTCTTTGGAAATGTCTTATCAAACTCTTCGGCTTTCTCTTCGTCCACAAAATACCCCGATGGTGTTGCATATTCTCCGGTAACATCCGACAAATAGCCCGGTATTAATTCTTTACACAAAAAGAACGATGCATCCTCATCTTCTCCCAGCCCGTGATACCGAATACCAAATTCACTGGCAGGTCGAAATCCGCTTTTCCCATAGAAATCAATATCTCCCTCAAAACAAAGTGCCCCACAGCCAAGTTCTTTTGCTTTTTCAATGGACGCATCTAATAATATTTTTCCGTATCCTCTCCGTTTCAACTCTGGTGTAATACAAATTGGGCCCATCGTCATAATCGGAATTTTTCTTCCATCATCTGCTTGGATTACTGCCTTTACAAACACATTCTGACCAATCAGCTGCCCGTCTTTCTCCATAACAAAATCAAGTTCCGGAACAAATGCGTCATCCTCTCTCCAACTAATAATTTTTTCGTAAATTCATCCAATGTTGTTTCAAACTGTTTCTTTACTTCATCCTTGTCCTTTGCCCCATCATACAAACTGTAAAAGAAAAACATGACAGCATAAAATTGTGCCGCTAATTCCTTTGCAGGTGAAATCCCCATATGTTCAAATAAATCTTTTACATATTCCGATGGTCCACTCACTAGATACTGCTGATATAACTGCTGCATCTCCTCACTTCGAAACTGCTCTAATGTAAGCATCTTACGAAAAGAAGATGCAAAATCATCTTCCGTCCAGTACAAAAACATCGACTTACTATACCCTGCAAAGTCCTTTAACGATATCTCATCATATTTTTCCGGCATATCCACTTCCTCGCCCTCCGGCATATCATGGTCTTGTGCCTGCTCTGTATCACCTTGCTCCATCCGTTTATTTGTCAAGTATTGATTTATACGAATTATGTTTTTTACCTCTGCGAGATGTCCAAATACTCACAGTCTTTTGACCAATCATTCAAATTCAGTGCCATACCATCCAGTTCATCTTCATCCACGAGATATGCAAAGTGCAATTGAATGGTTCCCTTAGAACCTTCTACAAACCACTCGCTTTTCCCGGTTAATTTTTCTTCCAAATAACATGGCATACCATCCGTAAAGGATTTTGAAATATAATTTGGTCTGCCATAGTCATCATATGTTTTCTGAAAAATCTGCTTGCCTTTTTTCGTCACAAGCTGCAAAGAAGGAACCGGAAACTTGCCGCTTTTTAAAACGGATGCCGAATTCTTAATCGCAAGTGTAACATAAACCAGTTTTGGCTGAACCGTCTTTGTTTCTATTACACTTCTCTCCGGTGCCGTGATTCCATTTCCATATCTAATCTGCTCTCTTTCATACGTCTTTAATTTTCCATCGTTATTCACATACTTTAAAAATGAAGCCTGTTTTTTAATAAATGCGTCCGTTTTCAGCTGGTTTGCCGAATCCAAAACCTTAACATCTTTTACTTCATAAACTGCATTTTTAACCTGAGCTGTTCCATTTGTTGAGTAATGCTTTGCATCAATTTTTTCATCCGCCGTCAGGTTTTGCTGCACATTCCATGCACCCCTGCTTCGCTTGCTGTAAAGAATAAAATCAGCCGCCTCAGCTTTTGACTGTGCTTTTGTAATTTGAATCTTTTCTGCCAAATGAACAAACTCTTTTTTTGAAAGTCCTGTTTGTGCTGCCATCTCAATCAGATAACCATAATCCTCCACAAAAATATAAAGTGTCTGTCCATAATCAGTCTTTTTGCTCTTCAGATACTTACTTCCCACAACCGGATTATAACGGCAGTAAACCGCACAGCGGCCGTTAATTTTCATCGTTTCATTTTCCTTCACATCATAAGTTGAAAGTATCTCCTTTTGTTTTCCCTCTAAATACTGCAAAGAATACCAAAAATCTTTACCACTTTGACTTCCCTCACGATTCTCATAACATTGAAATTCTTTATTTCTTTCTGTCTTGTGATAACTCTCGCCAAAGTCCGCTGAAACTTTTATATACTTCATTTTCTTCCCTTTGGTCTGATTCATTTCAGCAGTAACCGAATATTTATCCTTCTGAATGGATGTCGTAAAATATCGGTACAACTTTCCGGCGGCCATTACCCCCGAAGGCACAATAAGAACCAGTGCCAATGCGGCAGCCACCGCGATTTTCCCATATTTTTTATATGCACCACTGCAATTTTCTTTCCTGACCGTTTTTTCCCCAGCAAGAATATCATTTTTAATTTGATTCTTAGCTTGTTCCGAAATATTTATTTTTTCGTATGATTGTCTAATATCCATCTTTTTCCAATTCCTTTCTTAATAATTTTTTTGCTTTTTGCAGGCGCGTCCGGATTGTTGATTCTGACTTATGTAGCAAGTCCGCAATTTCCCTGCTGTTATACCCTTCATAATAATATAGGTAAACTACCATTTTATACTGATACGGCAGTTCCAAAATCAAACTCATCATCCCATCTATTTCGGAATGTGAATCCTCCGCTATTTCCGTAAAATCCTCCAACCGATTTCTACGATTCCACCAATGCTTCAACATATCCTTGCACGCATTTGACGCCGTAACGATCAACCACGCTTTTTTATGCTGTTCCGAATCAAAGGTGCGGTCAAGATGATAATATTTCAAAAATGTCTCATGCACAATATCCTCCGCATCCATATGATTTTTCATAAAAGAAAAGCATAAACGATATATGTCATTCACATAGGCTTCATAAGTCTGTGTAAAATTATTTTTTTGGCCGGTACCATCCAAAGTATTCATTCTTTTCTCTCCTCCTTTCACTATAGATACGATTGACGCACGCAAAACGTCGAAACCTTTTTTATTTTTTCAAATTGGAAAACACCCTTATAAATAATTGACAGTTTATTCCCTTTTGTTGTATGCTAAAAAAAATTGGAACTATAATTATATCATAATTTTAACACAGGGGGATTCCAAATGAACAAGAACATAACAGTTATGACGGTTTTTGCCGCCCTTTTATTCACAACTATATTATCACCGGTTTCTGCTTATGCGCAAAACACGGCAACACAAATGCCGTCAGCCACCACAACACCTTCTGCCACCACAACACCTTCTGCCACGCAGACACCGGCAGCTACAAATCAGCCAACTGCTGCCCCAAAAAAGAAACAAAAAAAGAAAAAGTCAGTAACTAAAATAACGATAAGCGCAGCCGGTGACTGTACACTTGGTTCCGATTATAAATCTCCGGCAAGCGTTAATTTTTATGCAAAATACAAACAAAAAACACCTTCTTATTTCTTTAAAAATGTTAAGAACATTTTCAAAAAAGACGATTTAACACTTGTCAATTTTGAAGGCACTCTAACAACAAGAAGTACACGTGCCGACAAAACATTTGCGTTTAAGGGAAATCCTTCTTATCTGAAAATTTTACAAAAGGGAAATGTAGATGCTATCTCTTTTGCCAACAACCACTGCCGTGACTTTGGAAATGGAAGTTACCATGACACAATCTCTGTTTTCAAGAAAAACAAGATGCCTTTTGCTTCCTATAGTAAAGTTTCGATTTACAAAACGAACGGTAAAAAAATTGGTATGATTGCAGTCAACGGCCTCGAAGGTGTATCTTCCAGCAAACACTACATAAAAAGCGGTATTCAAAAACTGAAAAAGAAAAAAGCGGACCTTATTATCGTCAGCATGCACGCCGGTATCGAAAAGACAAGTTCTCTGGATGCCGTTCAGAAAAGTATTGCCCACTATGCCGTAAAACAAGGTGCCAATCTTGTCCTCGGCCATCACCCGCATGTCCTGCAGGGAATCGAAAAATACAAAGGTGCCTATATCGTTTACAGCCTTGCAAATTTCTGCTTTGGCGGCAACACAAATCCACCGGACAAAGACACCATGATTTACCAGCAGACCTTTACTTTCAAAAAGAACAAATTGCAGAAATCCAATGATGTAAAAATCATTCCCTGCAAGGTTTCTTCAACCAACAGCATTAATAACTATCAGCCAACTCCGGCAAAAGGAAAAGCAAAAAAAAGAATTCTTGCGAAAATGAATCGCTATTGTAAACCTTTTAATGTTCATTTCAAAAAAAATGGCAAGGTGGGGCGGTAGCTCCACCTTGCATAACTTACTTTCGACTTAAAATTCCAGACTGTCTGCATTAAGAAGAAAATATTTCATTCCCATAATTACAAATCCTTCATCATTTCTCCAAGGCTTCTTTATTCCATTTATTATAATTATTTTCTTAAATGAATCAGGAATATTCCTTAATGAATTGAGTTCCTGCGTTTGCTTTTCCTCAGTATCCATATCGTAAGCCACTTGGATGTAATATCTCTGACTTCCTTGGTTTACCACAAAATCAACTTCTAACTGTTTACGAACTCTCTTACTATCCACATTTTTTGCCATTACATCCACAATGCCAACATCCACATTGTATCCACGAACAAGCAGCTCATTATACACAATGTTTTCCATAATATGCGTCGGCTCCTGTTGTCTAAAATTCAATCTGGCATTTCTGAGCCCAACATCAGAAAAATAATATTTTAAATTCGCCCCCACATACTTTCTTCCTTTTATATCATATACTCATTCCATGCGTCATCATAATCTCCCCCAAAAGCCGCATAAAACTCCGCAAAAGATAAAGGATAGATTCTAATTTCATCTCCCCTTCCTCTAAATTCGGTTACAATATCACTTGATAAAAATTTTGAATTACTTCCCGTTACATACATGTCAATGTTGTGAATACGAAGCAGGCTGTTCAGCACCTCCTCAAACCGAGGCATAAATTGTACCTCGTCCAAAAGCAGATAGTACAGTCTGAGGGCACCTACCTGATGGTAAGTGCCCTTCTTAAAGATTCTAAACTCAAGGAATATATTTTTCAATATCTTTTGCAAAATCATTTAAATTTTCTGTTGCTTTTGCAATATCACTATCCCATATGTCGCTTTTTGTATCATCCCAAAAATCATATACTTCAGAGCGAAAATCGGACCAGTCATCATAAATATCAGAGCGGGTATGTGACCACCATTTATATTCATCTGAACGCAAATCTGACCACTCCGAATATTTAGCATTATCATATGCGTCATCCAGAATTCCATCATAGAAATCATCATACATATCTTCTAAAATTCCATCATAGATTTTCTTATATACCTTATCCCCGGCTTTATCGTAAATAACGTCATACAAATCATCCATTTTATCATACATATCATCACCTGAAGCGAGAATCATTTTCGCATATGCAAGAGCGTATTCTCTTAATTTAGTCGTTAACTTTTGTTGTGATAAAAGCACTTCATCATAAAATGCTTTCACTTTTTTGGTATTCGCTTTGTATTTGTTATATGTGTTAATCTCAGTTTTCAACTTTTCATACGATTTTGTCAAAGCTTCTACTGTATTATCAACATCTTTGTTCACCATTTCTTCCAGTGCATCTAAAGAGTCTGCCTGAATCTCTATTTTGGTATCTTCCGTAGGTTCTTCTGTCGGTTCTTGTGTACTACTCTCTGTTACTGTGTTGTTGCCCTGTGTAGGTGCGGAAGCTGCTGTCTTTCCAGAATCTGTCTTACTGCCACATGCAGTTAAGGAAAATGTCATGCCAAAAACAAGTATAAAAGATAATAATTTTTTCATTGAAATGTCCTCCATATTATTGTGCTAATGTTTTCTGTTGCTTTTTATCTTTCATTTTTACAACTAAAAGTGCCACGGCACCTACCATAACAATGGCAATACCAATATAGCCGATGTACTGTGCTATCCCCCAATCATATCTACTGTTTGAAATCACACCCCTATCTTCAAAATCCCATATTATGAGCCTTAATACTGCAAAGGTGAGTATGTTAAAAACAATCACCGGTATTGATTTTCTTAATATTGAAAATAATAATGTTAATAATGCAAAAACAGCAAATGCTGCAATCACAACTACATATACAATACTTAAATCATTTGATATTTCCTTCCCTGTTTCAGATGAATAAATTCTTATAAACTCAAACAACGAGATATTAATTGCTTCTTCATTCGTCATATTCAATTCTTCTATATACATCGAATCCGAAAATTTTTCTAACGCCTCCTTATACTCATCTGTCGCAGATGCAAATGGCATAAATAATGTTAATAACAATATAGCTGACCCTATCAGCATTGCTATAAATGCACCTATAAATATTTTACTCCTATGTCCGGTTTGATTCATTTGAACTGTCTCTGTCATCTTTCTTCCTCCTTAATCTCCACTACAATGTTCCCTTCATTTTCCTCCGGCCGAACCACTAGATACCCATAGGATTCCAACAATTGAATCACATCCTGCGTTATATTCGGCTTGACTGATTGTTCTTCATTCACACAAACATTCCCGGCTATAATCTGATGCATGGAATCCACGGAGACACCAATAATTTCCGCCAGTCGATACAAATTATCCCGATCTGGGACTCCACCATCCGTTTCCCATTTTGCAATTGCAGATTTGGACACATGCATCTTATTGGCCAGTTCTTCCTGCGTCATAAACTTTTGTTTTCGCCTCGTCGAAATAAACTTTCCGAGGCTAATTTTGACCCCCATAAAACTACGCCCCCTTTCATAATATAACTATATAAATTCTACAAGTACATTTCAAATTACTTTTTGATTACTCTGCGTAAGTTTCCAGATACCTGTAAGAAAATCCTATCATGGAACTCAAAAGAAAATCCCCACCAAAACGGTGAGGATTTTGCTTATTCTTCTTTTGATATTTTTTTTAGCCCCTGCCTCTCAAGCATATCATCAATTTCAAACAATTCATATTTCCTATTATTAATTGCGACAATGAAACAGGCATCTCTCTTATCCTTCGCATACAATGGATTCATTCCATATAATTTAAGTGCCCGGTTCACTTCATCCAGCAAAAAATGTCCCGCTATACAAAATCGAAGAATCAAATCGCGGTTTTTCGTATGCTTTTCCATATTTAGAATTTTCTCGCCGTAAGATTCAGAGACACCGGCAATTGAATAAATATCCTTCAAACATATTTTTCGATTCGTACACATTAAATTCTTATTTGCCAAAACATCTTTCATATAATAAGAAAATGTTTTCTTGTCATCTGCCATATATTTTTTGTTGTCTTTGTAATAATCGCCTAATTGCTCAGGCTTCATTTTTTCCAAAAGTTCATCCAGTTCATCTGTCCTTTTTTCCTGCATTCGTATTCTCCCCTAAATAGTTGTCCAATCGTTCAATTAATTCGTCTGCACGATATCTGGAATTCGCATCTAAAGATATGCACCGTTCTATAACATTCCACAATTTTCCTTGTGCCGGTTTCTCTTTCGGAAATTTTCCGGTAAGCATTACATTTAAAAGAATCCCAACTGCATAAATATCGGTTTTATTTGAAGACGCTTTCATCCCATATCCGACCTGCTCCGGTGCCGCATAGTCCTTAGTGCCAAGCAGTCTTGTATCTTCTTTTTCCTCCGAATCATACCATTTTGCTACATTCATATCGAGTAACACCACTTCTCCTGATTTGGTGAGCATAACATTTGATGGTTTGATGTCCCGATGAATGATTGGGCACTCCAGTGTATGCAATTCATTTAAAATACAACATAAATTTCTGACAATATGCACTGCCTCTGTAGGCTTAAATATTCCTTTCTTCAGGTATTCCGATAATGAACTTCCTTCGATGTATTCCTCAATAATCACTAAATACCTGTCACCTCGATAAACCTTAGAAATCTGTGGCATATGGGCAATTGGATGACATATAAGATACCGATATACACTTTCATTATATGTACTGAGAATTTTCTTTACATAATTTTTCCCATCCATTTTTACGAGTACAACATTTTCTCTTTCATCCAAATTGCTGATTTCTTCATAACTCATAAGTTCAATTACGTCTTCATCCGTCATTCCCTTATAAGGATTCGAAAGCGACATCTGATATTCAGCCTCGGACAAATAAATCATACTCGTATCAATTCGGTTTACAAAGCCACACTCTGTGCATTTCCAACTATCACAGTTCTCGCTAAAACCATCTTGTTCATTCAGCAGGGCTTCACATTGGTCGCAAATCCACGCCACCTCATTGTCTGTTTCCACACGCGGATTTATCAGCATCTCTCCACACCCCTTGCAAACCCAGTAAGGCAAATCGTTGCGATAACCTTTTTGCAATGTTAAATTGGCATCACATCGCGGACAAAATTCATCTCCATCATTTGCTGCCAATTGCCTATAGTTATTTCTGATGATTTCTGAAATGACATCAGCCGCAATTTCACTTCCTACAGCACTCGGATGGCAGCCATCATCTGCATAAATAGGTGTATCACTTGAATTTTCATAAAATGCTGTCCCTACATCCGCAATAAGTGCTTTATTTTCTTTTGCAGCTTCATAATAACTTTCATGCATCTGCTCATACATTTCATCATATGAAAGCCCAAGTTTTACAAGTTTAGCGCAGTCCTTCTGATAAGCCCACGTCGCATAAAAAACCGGTTTTGCACCTATCGACCATATCAAATCACACAAATCTCCTGCACTGTCACGAAAACTTTCTTTCGAGGTAATCGGTCCGTTACTCATTTCCTGCAAAATAACAAAATCCCACGGTTCCTCTTTCAATGCCGCTAATGTTTTTGCTCCCATCTTTGTATTAGGATTCAAATGTTCCTTTAACCTTGCACCACCTCTTGTATGCGCTACAACCTCCGCACCGGTTCTTTTTGTAATTAATTGGGGAAGATTGTTAGCCGAGGTAAAACTGTTCCCTAGCATAAGTATTCTCATGATAATCACGGTCCTCCTATTGATAAATTTATCATACCAGTTTAGAGGGCGGATAACAACTCATATTAATCAACATGTCTTTTTAGCCCTAGTAAAAATCATAGTCATCCGGATCTAAGCCGGCTTCTTCTAACGCCTCTGCCCTCTCATCCGGATCCATAAGTTCTAACTCATCAACATCAAGGCCTGCTGCCATGGCATCAATTTCAAAATCATCTTCCATATCATCATCGAAATCTCCAGCATCTCCAAATAATGCCTCATGCTCTTCTTTACTCGTGCAAAGCATTTCTTCAGCAAACATCCTCTCACAGCTATCCACCTCACCGTCGCCATCAAAATCCATCCAATCTCTCATCTCTCTACCTCCTACAAAATTCAGAATTATAAGGTTTAAAGGTTCTCTTTGAGTATATAATACATCCCCAGCTGTCCAATAATCATCCCACTCACACTGGATTTTGCATTTTAATCTAAATATACGGAATACATCTTCATATCCTTTGGTTTCTCAAATTTACTATAACTTTCCTCTGCCATATGTATTTTCTCCTGCATCGTTAATACCTCTTTATTATTACCATTATTCTTTTCTGAATTGTTCACCGGTATGCTTGTCTTATCCATCATATTCTCAAATACCCGTTTTATGACCGATACTAATTCATTAAAATTTTCGTCATCTGATACATTATCCCTGTGCTCATCATCTGACAAATTTATCACAATATTCATTGCTCGCAAAACCTCCAGTATTCCAAAATAATATGGCATTTTATATTGTATTTCTTTTGAAAAACATCCATCCATAGCATCTGCTATCATGCTAAAAACTTCTACTCCCCTCGTAATAAAACACATTTGGTCTCTAAGACTTACTTGTTTAGGACCTGAAATCATATGGTTTATACGATCCAGTAATTGTTTTTGCTTCCTTTGCAACTCAATAAGTTCCTCGCTCAAACTCATTTCATGTTCTGGTGGAAAATATGCAACCAACTTTTTCGTATTCTTATCAGGCTTATAACGATAAGTTTCCTCACCATCTTCGATATATCTAAACATTGCCTTGTCTAACAAAATTCTTTTCTGCTCCTCCGATATTTCATCAAAGAAACACTTGTCAATACCAAAAAAATCTGCCAATTGCTTCTTTCTCATTTCTGGAATTTCCTTTTTCCCATTTTCCCAAGCACTTATTATTTGTCTCGAAACTTCCAACCTCTCAGCCAACTGACTCAAAGAAAAATTACACTGTTTTCTTATATATCTTAATCCATTCATTTTCTTTTTTCCTCCAAATATTTTAATATAACATTATGTGCACTTATGTTATATCGATATCATAATTTTAGTTGACAGAGCCTGTCAACCCGTAACCTATAAATTCTTTGGAATAATATTTTTCCCACTAAAAAAGAACTAAATAATGCAAAACGAAACTTCTTCAGCTTCTAATAATTAATTCTACTCTCTCAGCATCACTCGCAAATGATATCTATATACTCTTGTAAACCATTTGCTATTTTCATAAAATCAGAACCATTTACACTTTGAAACACTTCCCCATCACTTGCTTGCCAAATAACTATTCCATCAATATTAGTATCTTCTAGCACATACATATCTTCCCGCACAAATATGCAGTTTTTCTTGTTCTCTTTTGTCACCTTTATTACATTTGTGTGTTCTACAATTCCTAATCCGGTTAATTCATGCCCTTCAATAATTGCAGAACCATACTTTTGTAGGTATTCCCTATAACAATTTGAAAACTCCAATTTTAGCTCTTTTTCGGCTCGTTTGATAGCTTCAATCGCTACACCATTACCATAAATGCAATCTGATATTTCACTTATTTTATTAATCCTAATCACCCCTTACCTTGTAACATTTTTCCATATGCTTTCCAAAATTGTTTACGATATTTAGCAAATTCTTTTCTAATAATTTCTGACTCTTTTCCTGCTGTATGTAAAATACCGCTATTACACCGATGCTCATCCTTAGTTAATATAGCAAGTGTCCCTTCTGCCTTTTGATTGATATGATGAAGCTCATATGGTGCACCTGTGCTTGGCTCCAATGGTGCCAAACCATTTAACATTCTCTTAAGATTATTAACTTCTGTACCATCCGCTAGTTTACTCTTAAATTGTAAATCAATATCACGTGGCAGTATTTTCTTCCCGTCCAATGTCCTTTCATACAATCCAGCCTTTTTATAAACTTCATACTCTTTCATTGATTTAAATTGCTTAATTGTATCTGGAGAAAACTTGGAATCCTTTTGGATTTTTGCGGCATCACTCATTGACAATCCATTTCTAGTACATCCTTTTAGTTTTGATGTCTGTGAAGCCGCACCAGAGATAGAGCCAATAATCGCTCCCCACTTAAATTCCTTACTTCCCTCTAAAGCAGCCGATTTTAACGACTCATTAACGTCACCAGTTTCCATATATGCTATTGTTCCAGAAGCTGCACCGCCTATCACACCAGATGACAACGCACATACGGTTCCCGACTTAGCCGCTACTGCAAAAACAGAACTCACAGCCGCCGCGCCAACTCCCCCTGATACAGCAGATACAGTCACACAGATCAATATGACGCCTGTTCCAACTGCCACATTCTTAATAATTTGATCATAAGTATCATCATATTCCTGAAATTCATTTACTACTGTTTTCCCATCATCCACAGAAAATACAAATTTTTTCCCCTGAAACTGGTTTGCTAGTTCTGATAATGTATATCCAAAATAGATATTTTCTTGAGAATTATACGCCAATTCATCTATATACTCTTGTGAAATATAAACAGCTTCAACGTTTTCAACAAAATATTTCCTATTATCAATTTGATTAAGCAGCGAAGCATATACATTCTCTTCCACATAATCTAACAATTTCGGATTGCTTATATCACGAAACTCTACGCTTGGAACGGTTGTTTGCTCTACAGAAATATTTTTCCTTTTCTCTCCAACCTTTGCACAACCTACGCATAAAAGTGAAAAGCACAATATTAGGGCAACAAATCTTTTCATTTCTCATTCGCCTCGCTTTCAGCTACATTTTCCTTGGTATCATTTTCTTTTCTTGAATTCTTCTCCTTTTTTATGAAACACAATGCCAATATCAAAATAAACACACTTCCAATTACAATCCACACTCTTGGCATCCTTACAATTTTTAACAGTCTACTCAAAAATGTTACTTCTTCTGTTTCACTTGCCATACTCATTCCGGCTATATCCGCCGACTCATAATTTATTGAACCATCCGCATTAATTTTAGCTCCCTGCGCCATCTGCTTTTTTATCTCCTTTAATGAAAGATTAGTTGTAACATGTGCTTTTAACAAATCATTTGTACCAACATATATGATTTTCGTAGTTGTTTGATTAGTATAACGATTTTTTGCCGTAATTGTATATACACCTTCATCTGTATACGATTCTCCATCCGATGCAGGCATATTAAATCTTGTATCTTCAACAAGACCTTCCGCTCCCTCTTTTAATACTTCCTTTTTTACATTAATATCCAAATATTTCGACTTCGCAAGATCAAGATAAAATCCATTTTCTGTTACAGATGTGTTAGTCAACTCATTCTTATTCACTGTATCAAACGGATAAACCATACAATTACCATTCCGTACAGAAAATTTAAAATATATGCGATAATCATACGTTCCTTGTTTCCAAAATTGAATTCCATTATCTACATCTATTTCATAATCCAACGCAACTTCATAGTCTCCCTCTTCACATAACTCTACTTCCGTATCTGCTTTTACTTTCACACTTTCCAAATAATTCTTATGTAACACTGGCTCTTCCGTCTTATTCTGGTAATTCGTATGACGAATTACCAACATGCCTTTACCAAAATCTGTTTTAGGAATTCCAAAGTGCTCGTCATATCCATTCTCATCTTGTTCAATACTTAACTCATCATTTCCATTAAGTTTATCAATATCCTGATTCAATATAAATGATAATTTTACTTTATCCCCAACATTCTTTAAAAAAATTGGACTTCCGGACTTTTCGTCAATTACTCTAGTAAATCCGCCTACATAAAATTCACCCAATTTCCAATTATAATGAGGATCATCTATGTCTATTTCATTTTTTTCAGAATAACCATCGCCATTTCCTGCATTTACTGCAGCTCCTAAATACATTCTTGCTGTTGATACTGGTTCTTTTTCCTTGGCTCTTACATTTGCTGAAACTAATACAATTATCCCAAAACATAATAACATAACTACATATTTGCAAATTCTTTTTCTTATTTTTTTCATAAGCGTCCCCTCTGTTTTACATTTATTCTTTTTTTATTATAAAAAGTTCTTCTTTGCAATTCAACATTAATTTATAACCAATCATCTGTCATTTTTGAAACGATATCTTTTCTAATTACAAAATGAGCCTTTCAGAAAATTAAATAGGTATAATGAATGCCCTCGAATAAATTCTGTGTTAGAATTAAAATTGGCTTGACAAAAACCTATAGGAGAGTGCTTTCATTATTGCTTATATACAATAGTTTTCAAAAAAGGAAATCATTTCAAATATTTACATACCTTTTCTGATTCCCTATCAATTAACCATTACCATTCCAATCTATATTCCAGCACATGGCTTAATAGTTTTCTTGGTTCTACGCCAAATTTCTCAGCTACTTCCATTAACTTATCATCTATTTCCTGCAAATTTTCTTCTTCACACTTCCTTATATCTTCCTCTTTGTGCAACATAAATTCTGCTATACCATATGGTACCGCACCTAATTTTTCAAACAAACCTTGGCTTGCATAGTTATCAGAATCTATTTTAACTCTAAATTCTCTCTTTTGTACCCGCGATTTCATTTCCGACAAAAAAATCTTTAATGCATTATATCCAATACCTTGTCTCCTCCATTTCTCACGCAATTCTATTGCAATTTCCCAATACTCCTTTGAAAGATTATTAATCCCACAATACCCGGCATATTCGTCATCAACCTCTATTGTAGCCATTAATGCTTTATCCTGTATATGCTCGTCCCACAGCATTAACCGGTAGCCTTCCTCTTTAAGCATAGACCTCATCATAGAAGTCTCCCTTTGCAGTTCAAGAAACATTTCTCTATCCGTTTCTTTTACCTTTCGTAATATAACATGACCATTACTCTGCAATGTTTCTCCCGCCTGCCAAAATTTTTCTTTCCAACATCGGCCTTTTTCATCATTAATGGCAGCCGAAAGCACCCTTTCTGCCAGTAAAGTGTCCTCTTGATTTTTTAGATATTCTATTACTTCCTTTTTCTTTTCCTCAAACATTCTTCCGTCTTCTGCCTCAAAAATATCCATTACCTTTTGCACGATATCTTCAACCGCTATCTTGGCAGCCTTATTCAATAATAATTTTTCGCCCATATCTCTACTCCTTTATAACTATTTCTTTTCCAAGTTAAATGCTCCGGAATATTTAATATGTTTTCTTGGATTACACATTCCACCAATATATTCATAAAGCCTCCCTGCACTTATAAAATCGCCAAGTACGGTATTGAAACTATTTGCGACATATCCAATTTTAGCTAATTTAGTTTTCATTTTTAGGAGCGCAAAATTTGAATTTATATTTTCCTGTATATAAATTCAAAATTCTTATACACACATCCCGATATATCTCTCCTTCACTCTGACTCAAACGTTCCCTCGTTCCATGCCCCAGTAAAGAAATCCTTGAAAAATCATTTTTGACCTTACTCGGATCCGGATTTATTTCATAGGCTTCTGTCAATTCTGTTTTTAGGACTTTCTTTTCCACCTTAATTTGCTGTTCAATATTTTTCTCTAACGAATTAATATTTCTTTTGTCCTCAGCATAAACACACTTCTTTTTTAGGGATTTCATTACATTTTTGTATTCAGCCTTCCATGCTTTTTTATATGCTTCTCGATTTTCTCTAAGTTCCACCTCTGAAATATCCCAAGACTTTAGTTTAGGGGTGAAGTATTTATCAATGGGATTGTCAGAACCAGAATATTCCTCTGTTTCTTCAACATTTTTCCCGGAATTTTCACTTTGAAAATCTTTACTCTGAGCCTCCTTTGAAGTCACCTGTGAATCAATGTGTTTACATTCCGTTTCACTATTACAAGATACATTTACTGCTGCGATGGTCAAAATTATAAGACATGTCCAAATTTTATTTTTCATTCTTCTCCTTGCATGATAACCGGGAAGGTAATCATCACACTTTCCTTTCTTTAATATCAATTGATATACTCATTTTCCCTGCTCGTCGCTTCCCGCTTAGCTAATTACATTTTTTATAATTATCTTGCTATGTTGACGCATTCTTGCATCATCAATAACAAGTATATTCCCCTGTATGTAAAATCCACTTTTATTCACAAGACCTCTCCATTTATCATCAAGTGCAAATGGAAATTGGCCTTCATCCAAGGAACATTCATCCACCATTTCTTCTAACTCTGTAACGGAATCCTTTTTTAAAGATTCACGAAGACTTAATGTTGCCCTCTCATTCTCGTTTTCTTCCAGCACCGCACGTTCTTTTGCATAAACATCTGTTCCTTCTTTCATTTTTTTAATAATTGTTTTCTTATCCACGATATCTTTTAAAAAAATTCTTTTCTTCCTTTTGAGGTCAATTGTAATATAATTGCACACTTCACAGGATCTGTTTGTATAAGTACAATATGATAATTCAATTGACAAATACCTTTCATTATGACACCGGATTACCGGTCGTTCTCGTTTTGCCACTGAGCTAACAAAATCATATTTCATCCATTTCGTAGCACTATCAAACAAAATTTTATTTATCTCATCTGTTGTTTCCAGGTTCTCATCTGTTGTTTTTAAACTAGCAAAATCCACAAAAGGTATCCAGCACTTTTTTGTCTTATTCCGGATTTTCTTTTCATAACTATAGAATCCAATCGAATAATTACCATCCTGTACCGTTTCTTTTACTGTTACGGTATTTTTCTGTGTTTTGATATCATTACTTCTATTTGCATTATTTCTAATAATACAACTCACCAAAAACACAGTTAGAATAATAACTATAACATTAATTCCCCAAATAATTATTTTTTTCATTCATTAATTTCTCCTTCTTCATATCATGGTGTTATCCGTTTTATATTTACATGGTAGCATCCTACTTTATAACACAAATCTTTCTTTTATCGTTAAGATAAGCTTTGTAGCCTCCGTTAATGCTTTTTATTAATTGGGGATTTTCTTCCTCTTCCTCCCCATATCCAAGTTCTAAATTCTTCTTTACCTGAAGTACACACAGTTCCAATACATCCTTCTTATTTCCTCCAGCAATTATGATTTCTTTTTCTCCATCGCCATTAATATCACAGGCAGCCATTTGATAAAAGAAACCTTTTTTCGCTCCTGCCCACTTCTCTTCTAATGATTCTCCTAAATTACTAATTAAATCAATACTTTGGTTTTCCGAAAAAACCTTCATCGAAATACCTTCACCTACATCCTCACGTTTAATTACGAAACCTAATGTTTCTCCTTCCGTTATCTCCGTCGACATTTCACATTTCTTCCTTTTATGTAAATCCTTCGCGCTTATCTCAATCGATTCCATCTCATCCGCATTAAAAAGGTACTCCCCTACATTATCTCGCTTCTCTTGCGACAATGTCATATCGTTTTTAACTTCTGTCTTTTGTTTGATCTTTTTGCCACCACAACCCACTGACAAAAATACACAAATCAAACTAATAAATATTATGCATATATTATTTTTCATCTTTTCACGTGGTATAATGAATTCATAAGGGAATTAAAATTCACTACACATCTTCCTTTCTAAATTATTTTCTATATACTCAATTATAAACACTATGAATTAGTAAATTCACCTACGACAACCTCCCTATAAGCTGACTGTTTCCTTTAAAGGCTTTAACCACAACTCTATGTCTATTTGTTTATTAGTTAGATAACGCATGATGTTATGCTACATTCAACATAAAGTTTGCAGAAACACAGCGTAAACTTTATACATAGAATGTTTTTTATGTTGGTATTTACTTATCCAAATCAAAACACGATTGCTGTATCATAGGTTCGGATAGTATTGATACTCTTCATATTTCAAACACCTGAGACAGTTTCAATACACTTTACACCACCATCATATCTGCTCTCAACCCAAGTAATACAAGGTTATTTCCACAGATATACCGCTTCTGCACCTTGCCGCTGTCAGAGAGTTCCATTACCAGTTAATCCCCGTCCCAGACAAAAACTGTTTTTTCTCCATTCACAGTCTTGATAGTACGCAGTCCCTCGGCATCGTAAGTATAGTTTACCTTATCCATCTTTCTGTCACTGTTCCCAGGGCGCCCTGGTCTTTACTCAATGCCTCGCCAACCAAACTGGTATCATACCATTTTAGGTGGCAGGTGACAACTGCCCTGCGCTAGAGGACGCATAAATGTGATTCTGTACAATTGCACTCATTTGTGCAAGTGGTTGTGCCGGAGTAACACCAAGAAATCTATTTTCCACGGCATTTCGCCATGGTTCTGTAAGACTTGTCATTGATTGAATATTGGTTGCAGTTAACTTGAAAGCCTTAAATACTTAAACATATCCCAAACAGAATATTTATTAGTTTCATTCATTTTATTGTTTATTTTTTTTGTTTTATTTACATTCACTTCAAATCCACCTATTTTATTTTGTTCGTAAATTATAGCCTTATGAAGTTCTAAATCTGTTATTCCGCCTAATATCAATAAAAAATCTTCCCTACCATCATTATTTATATCCTTAAACAAAAAATCATTTACCCTAAAATCACTCGGAAACACCACTGATTCAGAAAAGTCGTACAGTATATTTTCTTTATCATCAACTAAATATATAAACAATGTTTTTCGTCTCATACTTGTTCTAATTACAGAAACAAATTTTACCTTACCCCATTTTTTCAAAGTAACATCTTCAATATCATTATCAAACTCCGCACGAACATCTAATTCTAAATCTTTTAAATTATATGATATAAAATTAAAAGTATCTTTTCTTTTTTGTTCAGTATACTGAACATCTATTTTAAGCATATTCTCCTTTTCTAATAATATATACAATTTTCCTATGTTTTTTTCGCCATCTACAATAGTGAGTTCCGCTCTATTTTCATTAAAATTACCTGTTAACATCATATTATGATTTTGTTTTTCCGAATACAAATCCGAATCTGGTCTTAAGATACCTTTTTTCAAAAACGCCCCCCATAATTTACTTTTTTCTACTCTAGTGATTACAAATGACATATCTTCATATGTTTCACTGCTATTCCATGTTTCCTTTAACCACACTTTTTTAATTACACTCTCCCATAATAGTTTGTTTTTCTCAAATTCATTGGTATCATCCTTCTTCTCAAGATTAGCCAACAAGTCCTCAAGTTTATTTGATTGCTCATTACAGCACACAAAAAAACCAACTAGAACTAAAATCAAAAATAAAATCAACTTTTTTTTCATATAAATGCAATCCAATTATTAACAATTGAATTTTTCCTCCTATTCGACAAATTATTTGTAAACGCTACAAGTTACATTCAAAAAAAGAGACATAATTATGATAGCACATTTCTCTTTTCGCAGTTTTGGGTTTGCCAGCTCTATATAAGTCATAAGCTTATTCATAAAACACACCTGACTCATGTATACAATTATCAGATCTTCAACTTATAATTTGCACTTTTAATAAACTCATCCTTATTTTCAGTCGAAATTACAAACAAGCCTAACAAGTTTTGCCATTCCTTACACCAATAATAACGCTACCAAATCTTCTATGCAAATCTAACTTATCTTTTTTGCAGAAGCCAAAATCAACTATAATAGTTAATCTAAGCTCCCAGATAATTATATGTTTAGAATATTGCATTTATTTTATTTTTTTATAATATTTTTCTGCTGCGCGTCCTCTTTCTTTAATTTCCTTAAATGTATCGCCAGATCTCTCATAAGAACCATGAAAAATATATGCCAGCTTTTTCGCAGTTTTTTTACTCTTTTTATATTTTTGGGCACTCATTTTTATGCAACCATAATACGACGTTGTCTCATACCAAGTATTATATTTTCCTCCCATCGTTTTTTCAAAATATTTAAGTTGCAAATCCATTAGTTTTTTAGGATTATTGCCAGCCATTGAATTAACATCAGCTGGTGTTAATTTTTTTGCAGTTGCATGATTTAAGAATTTAGTTGCATCATCCCATTGAAGTAATCCGTATGCATAAGTATCATCATTCCAATATTGCCAATGTCCAGGATTCATCCCACATTCTTCATATATATTTCCTAATAGTCCACAAATAGCATTTATAGACCATTTCTTTTTTTTCAAATATGATTTTATATATTTGGCATTTCTTAATTGTTGGCTTTCAGTCAAATATTTGCAATGTTTTCCTGAATCACTTGATGCGATTGCATATACATTTACTTTTTTCTTCACTCTAGGATTTGTGGTTACCTGTGGTTTTTTCGTTACTTTTGATTGTGACTTGGCTTTCGTGGTGGGTGGCATTGTAGGTGCTGGTCCTGGTTGTGGCATAGGTACTGGCATTGTTTTAACAATTGGTCTAGGTGTTGGTACTGGTTGTGGTTTAATTGGCTTATTCCCTGTAACATCCACATAAACAACCGGGTTATTATAACAATACATATACAAATGCAGACTCAGCGGCTCATCACTTTCCCCGGTATAGGTATCTCTTGTGATAAATCTTCCTACACTTGGTTCATAGTATCTTGCCCGCAGATAGACTTCCTCCGTCTCTTTATCGTAGTATTCCCCACAATAACGGTACGGGTTCTCATCCTTTTTCTCCGGTTTTACTTCGTTTCCAAAGGAATCATACTCATATGTCTTTGTGACATTTCCGGATTCATCCAAAAGCTGCACCACATTGCCGTGCATATCTGTGACATAATACGTTTTCTCCGTATTCTCTCCTTTATCGGCATACACTAAATCATTTCCACGGATGTAACGTTTCTGTACGGCTCCTCCCTTTGACAGTTCCATTACCACCTGGTCTCCGTCCCAGACATAAACCGTTTTTTCTCCGTTTACCGTCTTACCGGTACGAAGTCCTTCGGCATCATAAGTAAAGCTTACCTTATAGTTTTTCGTAAGCGTCTCGGTCAGCTGATTCAAAGCATTATAATGGTT
>ERZ824480.225-NODE-225-length-85993-cov-21.626847_pt1 | contig 85993 bp, 76 predicted proteins | sample MGYA00519861_ERZ824480 | MGnify/ENA primary metagenome ERZ824480 (study PRJEB31778, sample SAMEA3449152) | human gut metagenome | biome: human gut; feature: human-associated habitat; material: faeces | place: United Kingdom | collected 2010/2012 ... | reverse complement strand
CGTCCCGATATTTCGTATAATCGGTGAAGCTGTCATTATGCTGACCGTAGATGATCTTCAAAAACTTACGGTCGGAATAGATGATGCTCCCGACTTCGGCAGGTTGCCAGTGAATATACATCTGAAATGGGTAATGTTCGATATTCGCCATATATTTATTGAACTCGGCTTTCATTACACCGTTCTTATTGTATTTCGGGACAAAGAACAGATCTCTGATATACTCCCAATTCAGCCAATCGTAGAATAGTTGAGAGCATTTGTCGATATTTTCATTGATGAGTCTTGTAAACTCCTGCATATACTTCTCTGAACGGCAATTCGCTTGGATAATGGTAAATCCCCATTTTTCAAGCTGTTTGATATTATCCGTATCGTACCATTCTATGTTATGCAAATTTTTGAGCTGATACCGCATAAGATCATCGGTCTTTTTGAACTTCTGCATCAGTACTGTTCGCAGCTTACATAAATATCTTATCGTAGTGGCGTCCTTATCGGCTTGGAGCTTCTCGATAAGCTCGGCACACTCACCGTAACTCACGGTCAGAGCTGACATTCGGACGCCTATCATATAGGCTATAGTAGTAACTACCTCTTTTGTATCAACGGTCAAGTAAAACCCTCCTATTCATTTAATATGATCATCAATTGCCGTCATTATCCTGTTGAGCCGATTTTATCATGGTCTTGCTGATAGAGATTTCTGCGCTCTCCACCCGTTTGATTTTCTTGTATAATACACAGTTTACTAATTTTTCGTTTTCGTTATCCATTGCGATTCACCTCCGCTCTGCTCTATATCCTGATTATAGCACAACTGGCGGTATATTGCAATGAAAAAAGGCGTGAAAAAGTGTGTAAAGATTGACTTCTTCGGGGCGGTTTGGTATAATGAGTATAAGTGAGATGTAATACGGTTTTCTCGCTTAAATCGGAATTTGTGGGAGGTGAGATTGATATGTCAAATTATAGCAGTTGCGGTATCGATTGTGATTCTTGTAGATTTAAAACAGAGCAAAATTGTACGGGATGCTACGTGCATAAGGGACAGCCATTTTGGGGCACTTGTGAGATTTATGCATGTGCTGCAAGCCAAGTTCTACCTCATTGTGGAAAGTGTTGTGATTTCCCTTGTGAAAAACTGATAGAGGCACACAAGGGAGAAAATCCAGATGGAAATGGCATTGAAATTGATAATCTAAGAAAGCTTTAAATTCTGATTTAGCTTAGTAACTGAATATACCCAAACACGGATAGACCGTCCTCATCAGACGGCTATCCGTTTCTTATTCCGCATAACCACAAAAAAGTGCAAAAACATTACGGCAAATATCTGAAGTCAAGAAAAATCAGCAAATAAGGTTTATTCTACTGTATTTTCCCTCTCTCCTCTACAAACTCCACCAAACACATATCCTCCACAGCTATCCTGGTCTTGTCCATAAAAACAAGCTCATTAGTATAGCTGTCATAAATTCTCACTATGCCTGTCTTGGTCTGATAACTGCCACCACTTTTTCTCTTATCGGGAACAAAATATGTCACCCTTATCTCAGGGCGTTCGTCAAGCATATCAAGCAGGCGGTTGAGATCGTCATTGAGCTTGTTTACCTCGTCCTCGGTCAGCTCCTCCCTGATTTCGGTGTATCTTGCGGTTTCATCAACAGCGGCGTCATAGCCTGTCAAGGCTGCAAAAGGGCTGAACTGCGCCGCCCTGTCCGATATAGACATTTGCGGATGATCATCATAGTGCGGACGTGAAAACTGCTTTATGTCATAATAATTGTCATACATTGTAAGCCCCACCTTTCATGCCTTGTGACCGCCTATACTGCGGTTGCGCTCTCTTGCCGTAGCTCCCTCGGTATAGTTCGTGCCTTTCAAAATGGCATTTTTCCCATATTTGTGCTTTATCAAGAGCATTGCTTCCTGCAATGCCCTTTCTTTTTCTTCTGCATTGTTATCAGCATTTGCCGCTTCCGCCATATCAAACAAGCTTATCTGCTCATAGCTCTCAACTTCGGGGATATCCTCTTCTCTTATGACATTACAGGCGGTCAGATTAAGCCGTCTTGCAAGCAAAGTCTTGTCGATAATTCTGTCAAAAAGCGCCATGGTTGCGTCTATTATTTTTCTGGTCGAGGAAGTGTGCCTGCCTAGATTTTGAGTGCCATGGGCGTGCTTTGGTATCTTCCTGCCATAGTGGTCGCAAACCACCTCGCCCGTATAGTGACCGTCCGCCAAGCTTTCTTTATCATACCCCACAGTGAGAACGATCTGATTTGTCACAACGCCCTTATCCACAAGATCAAGGGACAGCATATCAGCCATTTCCCACAGGATAAGCCTTGTGCGTTCATAATTACACGGCTCTTGCAAGACCTGCCCAGAGGAAATGCTGTTGTTTGAGGGGCGGTATGACTTCACGTCAGGTATGGCAGTAGGCTCGATACCCCATGCGTGGTCGATAAGAAGCTCGGTATTTTTGCCGAAAACCTTGTAAAGCTTCCCTATAAGATAATGGTCCAGCGACCAGCGTGAGATATCCCCCATGGTGTAAATACCAAGCTTTTCAAGGCGGCTTGCTGTGCCTGCGCCCACACGCCAAAAGTCCGTGATAGGGGTATGCCCCCACAGCGTTTCTTTGTAAAGATGTTCGTTCAGCTCTGCGATACGGACGCCGTTTTTATCCGCAGGGATATGCTTTGCCACAATATCCATTGCCACCTTGCACAGATACATATTCGTTCCAACGCCTGCTGTGGCGGTTATACCTGTAGTTTTCAGCACGTCCAAAATGAGCATTTGTGCAAAGCCACGTCCGTCAACGTTATAAAGCCCGAGATAGCCCGTTGCGTCAATAAAGACCTCGTCGATAGAATAGGCGAAAATATCCTCTGGTGACACATATTTCAGATAAATCCCATATATTTTTGCGCTCACAGCCAAATATTTCGCCATTTGCGGAGTTGCCACGATATAATCAAGCTCGCAGGCAGGGTCGGATAGCTCCGAATAGATATAGCTTTTCTTTGCAAACTGTCTTTTAGGAGCTTTCTGCAAACGCTCCTTATTGACCTGCTCCACACGCTGAATGACCTCAAAAAGCCTTGCCCTGCCTGAAATGCCAAAGCTTTTCAGTGACGGTGACACTGCAAGACATATAGTTTTCTCAGTTCGGCTCTCATCAGCCACCACAAGGTTTGTATTCAATGGGTCAAGCTGCCTTTCCACGCACTCCACCGAAGCATAAAAAGATTTCAGGTCTATTGCAACATAGGTCTTTTCCATAGTATCACCGCCTTTTTCCTTTATGTATAATAGTATACCACGAAACTTTTGGTTTTACAATAGAAAATCGAACAAAAGTTCTAAATTTTTAATTAACTCTTTTCATGGCAGTTGACAAAGTAAAAAACGTCCCCGAGGAAAGCTTGGGGACGTTAGTGTCATATTGGGTTTTAAGACGGCATACAATAGTCTACCAAGCTTCACTGTCATAAGGCTCAATAGGAATATTGTAATTCTCTGTTACCTTATAATACTTATCAGTGTCAGTGTCTACCATAAGAACATTTATATCTCCTGTGCTGAGCACATCTCCGTCAATGTAGTAGTGACTCGCTCCGTCATAGTAGATATCGTTAAATCTGCGGTCGCCTGAAATCGTGTTGGTATGGACATGCCCTGCCACCACCTTTTTGTCAAGTCCGTGTATCTTGCCAAGCCGGTGAGGATACTGCTCTGTAAAAATATAATCCTCGGTGCAGTATTCCCAAGCATTGCCCGAATCCTCGTCAATGCCTGCGTGGACAAAGATAGTGTTGCCCTCAACATGATATCTCGGCAGACGTTCAAACCAATATCTATACGAGTCATCAGAGTCATCATATTCGCCGCTGCCTAGCATTTCATTGACCGAAGAAAAACCGCTCATCACCATTTCCTCGTGATTGCCAAGAAGCGCCACCACCTTCCTATGACCATATATATTCTGCAAGCCCATTATCTTTTTAAGCACAGCTATATTGTCCTCGCCGCCGTGGATATAATCTCCCAGAAAGATAAGCTTTGTGTCAGGCTCGTCAAGGTGGTCAATGACAATCTCCAAAGCGTCGCAAAGTGCTGAATAACAGCCGTGGATATCACTCATGCAGTATATTTTCATGCTTTTCTCCTTTTGTATCATTAGTTTGGTTGTATTTAGCTATCAGTTTTTCCATGTTCTTTGTTCTATTTGCGACCATATTCATAACTCGTTCGAGTACGTCTTTAAGACCTTTTTCGCAAATATTTTTTAGAATGTCTTCTTCGTAATATAAGCAATCTTTTTCAAAAGGCTCTCCGTTGAGAATATTTATAGGCATATACTCTTTTTTACCGCCTATGCCTATATCCTCTACAAAATCGTTGAACATAAAGAAGTCTACATAGTCCTCGAAGCTGTCAAAGAAGCCAAACCATGTTTGAGCGTCTGGAATTTTATAACGGGAGAAAAGAATATCTCTACGATATTTAAATTTCTTTTTATCGTCCAAATCTCTATACTCAAAGTAATGCTTTATTTCCAGCAAAGTTAAGTCTACTCTATCCTCAATATAGTTTCCATTGCCTCTATTTTTATTATATGTACTCCACAAGGACTCAGGCCAAAGAAAAGAGCCGCCAAGCGTTCTCGTGGTATAAACATATTTTGTGAGAAAATCAGCTACTACGTCTATGTCTGATTTATTTTTCAGCTTGTCTAATTTATTTTTCTGCATTTCAAGATATCGACTCAACGGATAATTCTTCCTAAAATATATCCATGGAACTGCGCTGAAACCAAGCTGGTCTGAGTGTAGTGTGAAACCATGTTCTTTACCATTTTGGTCCTTATAGTGAACAGTTATCATCCCATGTGAATCTTCATTTGCTTCAAATGACAAAATTTTATTATTTTTCCGACTTATTCTTGATGCATTAAGAAAATCTGACAGGGCACTATAAAAGTCTTTATTTTCCTTAGCGTCAGGGTCAATATACAGTTTGTTTGAACTCTCACTTTTATCCTTTATTATTTCACCTTTTTTTCTAAGAACTAACGCTATCTTATTACACTTTTTCTCAGCCACTTCCTTGCTTTCACAAAATTCATAGCCTTTTGTCAGCAGATGTAGAATATAATTCGTGTAATTTTTCTCAAAATTTTTGGGTTCATATCTTTTCATACAATTTCCTCCTAAACATTCACATTATACTTTTTACAGAGTTCTTCAACTCGTTCTTTTATGCTTTTGACTACATTCTCAGGTTCTATCACCTCCACTTTGTCTGAATATTGCAAAGCCCAATTTACTATGCCATATGGGCTTGTCCTTACTTCAACTATCTCAAAATCCATCTGATTTTTAGGGAGCTTGTGCTCCTTTTTATACGCCTCTGTTGTTATCTTATAATCCTCGCCAAAGCTGTCATGGATAAAAGTAAGATTGTTCGTTCCTATTTTATATGGATTCCTCACTTTCAAGGTAACAGTTGAAGGGCTGTCATAGCTCATTCCAAGGTGATTGTTCTTAAAACGCTCGTAACTGCTCCCTTGAACGGCATTATTTACGTTGTTAGCACCTGTTGCCGCCGCAAAGCTTTTGCCTATCTTTCTTATTTTGATATCCGACATAAGGTCGATACGATATATACAAAGCTTCTTTTTACCTTCTGTATATCTCGGCTTGTCGCTTTCAAAACAGCCGAGCATATAAAATCTGCCCTTATCGGCAACGATAAAATGCGGGCTTACAAAAGTGTCTTTGCGCTTTGTCAAAACAGGTTTGAGTATATATTGGCTGGCTTTCAGATCATATTCTGTGGTATAAAAATTGAATTTAAAGGCTATCTGCTGCCTGTTGCTGATTGCCTGCTGGATAGTATTCAGATTCTCTCTTAGCCCATGAGAATCTGTATTTTCGGTGTTGTATATGGGACAGGTATACTCCTTATAATGGCTTGATGCAAGCTCAGTTTTTATACGCTCAACTAGGTCTGGCTTTTTATCCTCGTCTATCGCCTTTGACATTTTCACGGCATTTATAAGATCAGTGACATCGCTTTTTGAAAACGGGTGATTGTAGTATATACCTCTCACAGAGTTTATTTTCTCCGCAAGTGTCAGTTCGTCATCATCGTCATCAAAATACTCGTCGCTTTCATATTCCTTGATAAGAGCGTCTATTGAGTCGAACATCAACCTGCATTCACGTTTTTCATTCAAAGTCACGCCGTCAGCGGAATCAAGGGCTATCGCCATGTTTACCATTTTGTTGTGAAATGTGCTTTTTGTGCCGAGATATTCGCTTATTTCCTCCACCTTGCGCATTTGCGTCTGACTTGTGGGATTGTCCACATCTGTATTATTTTTCAGATACTCCAGAATCGCAAACAGCGACTCTATGATATCCTTATTGCTCTTTCTATGCCCCTCTTTCAGGTTTTCAAGCTTATCTTTTATATTTTCCTTTTCTGCCATAGTTTGCCCTCCTATAACAATTATCTCTATAATTATATTGTATCACAGGGAATATATCCCTGTCAATCAGCTACGCCACACGAATTATAGTATTTGAAATTACCTTGAAAAAGATATCTCCTTTCTCGCTTGTTTCAGGAGTTATACTGTTATACACAAAGGCTGAAACACAGCCGTCTATGCCGTCGCCTTTCATATCCAGGCACTCACGCTCGGCTTTCCAATCATTTTTGTACGGACTAACATAAAGCACTGCATTGCCACCTATGATAGCATATGGATAACACTTATCCTCACGATACTTCTGAAACTCATCAAACGCCGCCAGAGCCTCTGCTTCCGCTTTTGTGAGCTTCTTTCTGTTTATTCTTCCACTCCCCATTCTGTCCGTCATAAATTTCATGCGCTTTTTGCTTTCTTCCACAAGCTCTTTTTTAGTTGCAAGGACTAGCTTATCATCGCATGAATACTGCTCCTCGCCCTGCCATATCATAGCCTTTTTGTCATATGTAAAATCTATTGGCAGGACAAAGAACACCAGATTTTTACCTCTGTATGCAAATCTGTCTATCTCAGCTATAGCCCTTTTTCTTGTAGGATAAACGCCTCCGCACATACACAATCTGTCATACTTTCTGCCGTCCGTCCTGTTATATGCCTCTACTCTCCACTTTCTTGCGTCAGCGTCACAGTACATAGAATAATCATCATATATCACCGTCTTTTTGCCCTCCTCGATCATGATGACCTGTGTACCCTTTCTTTGCTCGTCAAATGGCGGAATGTTATCTGACAATACCAATCTCTCAATGACCTCTGTGTTAAAAATCTTTGTGTTCTTTTTCATAGCCTTACCTCCGTATCAACTCTGTCTTGACCTTATGTGCTTATTATAGCACCTTTAAGGTTCTGTTTACTGTTCCAAAATGGTCTGTGGTGTGTTTTTTGATTTTATTCCCTTTTCAAGCTTCTATATATATTATAGCACCCACTTAGTACAGTTTACCGAACCAATTCGGCACAATTATGATATATTCTTTTTTTCTTATATTTTTTTGCGTGATATTTGATAGTGTATTTCTCATACAATAAACTTTTTTGCACCTTGTTTTTGCTACAGAAAAATGCTATGTATGCTAAAATAAAACTAAGCCGGAAAGGTCTGAAATGATAATAAAAAGCCCACAGACCCGATCACATTGATCGCATCTGTGGGCTTTTGAAATTTTACCACACATTATATATCTTAGCCTTTTCCTCGTTGTAATCATCAGGAAGCGTTCCGATATCCCAGCCGGAGTTGGTAGTTTCTATGTAAAGATAATGGCTTCCATTATAATCATAGTATGTACCGGGGGCATCGTCTGTCGCCTTTACTCCTATTGCAACGTGTTCAGGAAGCTCAATAAAAATGCAGCCATAGCCAAGCTCTTTAAGTAAAGCACCCAAAAGTATGGACGAGTCCTCACAATCACCGCACTGGTCATAAAGCGTTTCCAGAGGATATTTTGGAAAATCAGTATATCCCGTTGAGGTCATGTCATCAACATACTCTATGCTCTGCACGAAATTTGCAGTTTCTCTTATAGTCTCAGATTCGCCATAACCGCATTGGTCGCAAAGGCTTTTTATTTCGTCTGCAAGCTGTTTTACGAGCTTGTGATTATTGTCGTCACTTACATAGTTATGATAATCTTTCACATATGAGTATCTCAAAAGACTATGATAGTATTCATACATATCGTCCTGAATATTCATTGATATTTCAAAGGTATATTGTTTGTCATAGCTCGTCCAGTTAAAAGTCCTTTTCGACCATGTGGGGTCTGCAGGCTGAACATAGTCAGGCTTTCGGTCGTCACGAGGCTCATATCCGTCCTCATCAGTGACTATGGGTGTTTGCTGAGTAACTGCGGTAGTGGTCTGCTGTGTTGTTGTGGTGTATGTGTCGTACGTATTCAATCCCGGTCTTTTCTCTGGATACAGAAATTTATCAATTGTATTGCTAAATGCAAAATATACGCCCACTGCCACACAAATAGTAATAAGTATTTTCTTCATATGTTTGTCCTATTTTTAGTTGGTTTACGACTTTTGTCATATGTACATTATACTACAAGATGGTATAAAATACAATACTATTAGATATACTTTACGAATTTGTTCTTATTTTTGCTATGGTTTGATATTTTGCTAAATAGTTGATATTTGTGGGGTGGATTTCATTCTCACCTTTCGTGAATTTCTGTTATATTCATAGCATCTGATCTAGCGGAACACTTTTTGTGACAATGAAGATCTATGCCATTGTCGATAAAGTCCCTTATGGCTAGTTTGTGTATGAAAAAAGCACCCGTTAAGGTGCTTAGTTCCGGTATTTGGGTATAAAAATACCGCCCGACCTTAGTCAAGCGGTAAAATTATTTATGCCGTTCCTCTTTATGCGATAAAGAGTTCCGAACCTGTTTCGATATCGCAAGCTTTCAACAGCACAGTTGTACTTTTTGCAATATCTGACGGGTCATTGTATCTTGTCATTGCTACTGAAACGACTTCATATGTCCTGCCACTCTTATCGTACAACTTTGTACCATTTTTGAGCATTTCACACTTGCCGTCCAAAGTAACAGACAACATATCGCCGATTTTAAATACATCAAGAACTTTAAACATATCAGTCGCCTCCTTTTTCATTATATGCCTTTAATTCACTTTCATACTGTTGCAAAGCAATTTTTGTTTGTTCAACCTCAGCTTCTGTCAACTTATAAGCCTTGTTGTTTCGTAAAAGCTTTTTCTGCGCCTCAATCTCGCAATTAAGTCTTGAAACATAACTTCCGTCATTTTCTCCGTTGCGATATTGTGTTGCGTGGATAAGTTCTTCAAAAACGCTGGCTCTCCCTGGATTTTGTTTAAGCAATATGGTCTTGTCATTGTAAGTGATAGCCTCAGCATTCTTACTTTTTAGGTAAGCGTCTGTTTCTTCACCATACTGGATAAGACCGCCCTGAGCCTTAAACGCCTTTTCGATTTTATGTAACTGTTTCTTCGGCATAGGCTCAATATAGCCTGCTCTGGCTTTTCTATACATTGCTTCACTTCCTACATTCATTATACCATATTTTTCGTTTTTGTCAACACCGCCGCCATAATACTTCTCCCTGCTATGATCCCTATGCAGCACCTCATTATGCCCGTCAACGAACGCCTTTAATTCCTGCTGAGCCTGCCTGAGCTTTCGGCGGTATTCCTTAATGTTCGCTCGCTTGCAGTTAGCGTATACGATACAGTTTTAATCCCAACAGTTTTCAAGAAAGTCAGTTTAACATCGGTGATACCTTTTATTTTATATAAATAGTTGCATCTTATATTTATTTGATCATCTTTTTTCAAACTCACTAATATCCTCATCAAACACAAGATAAGCCGAACACTCATTGTTATTTATCATATCTTTTATGTCTTTCAAAGCTTCAGCGTTTTTTATTCTTTCTTTTTTAGAAAAATCCTGCTGGAGCTTTATTATATCCTCCATATCCTCACAAGATAAAAGCTTAATATCATTTCTTCTGTCCAGCATACCATATGTACACTTTGTTTTTGATATCTTATTTATCTTTTGCTTTATAAGCTTCATTTCCGGATCACTTGTCCAAGTAATAGAGTGCTTATAATCATATTGATGATTTATTTCACAGCCGCAGTAGTCGCATTTTAATTTTTTATCTACATACAGCGTAAGACGTTCACCGCCAAAAAGAAGAACATTCTTTGATTCTTTTATTGTGCTTATACATTTAAGACACATTTTAAATGCTATACTGCCGGTCAAAACACCATAAGCTAAAATAAAATAAATTCGTTCTGCTTTCAATGCCACAAATAAGATACCTAATATTGAACATATAACTAAAATGCTCTTGTGTATCCTATCAAAGTCTGGTCTTTCGACAAGTTCCATTTTTACAGACGTTACCCTTGCTCTTATCCTGCTGCCAGGGTGTGTCATTTTATAATCATACATTCTATATATATCAAAAGTATGCCAAGAGCGTTGTTCCTCAAAATATATTCGGATATCATCTATTTCTCTGTCACTTAAAGTTATCTCGGTAGTTTCGCCCTCTTTTATACCAATATCTCTCCGCAGCAGCTCAGGAGCGACCTTTACAGGTGTTTGTTCTATACTTACCTTTTCCCACCCGATATCCTTTCCACACTCACTGCATATTATCGGCTCTTCTGCCCACATTGTTAAACAATAATTGTTCATTCAAAAACCCCTTTATTTATATAATGTTTACTTCATTACATTTTGACATTAATTTGCCAAATATATTGTAGCATACATCAAAACGATCTGTCAAATTTAAAAGTGAACAATTTTGGACAGTTGTGCTTTTGTATAATACACAATCCATAAAGTGTACAGATTTCTGGAATATAACAAAAAGAGAATAAATTAAAAAGACACAAAAAAGTGATATTTGAAGATAGCCAAGAATTTTTGCTAAAGCTTTTTGACAAAACAAAAAAGAAAGTATATATATTTATCAACTAAAAGCACCAAGAAGATACAAACAGTGCCACGACAGATCACCATAACACTGTTTATAATTATAAATAAAATTGTATTACTTGATATATTTGTTCAACTTATAAGATAAGAAAATAAATGACATATTATATATTCAAAATTAAGAAGATATATCGTTTTAACGCAAATAATAGTTGTTTATTTTCTGTATCACGTTTGCCTTAAAAAAGCAATAGCTCAAATAGTTTTAAAGATAAAATCAGCGGATAGCACAAATGTGTTAGTACTTAATTGGCAATATTGCTGTAATTCTTAAAGATAATGCATTATAAAATAACAAGTTTTCATTTATATAAACGTAAAACTGTAATAAGTAAGCAAATAAATATAAAAGAAGAATAAGCTACTCATTATAATAATATAAGAAGAAAGCACCACTTCTTATATTACAAAGGAATAAGATTTATCGTTTTAATGCAAATAATAGTTGTTTATTTTCCATATCACGTTCGCCCTAAAAAAGCAATAGCTCAATTAATTACAAAGATAAAATCAGCCGATCGCACAAATGCGTTAGTACTTGATTGGTAATATTGCTGTAATTCTTAAAGATAATGCATTAGAAAACAACAAGTTTTTATTTATATAAACATAAAACTATAATAAGTAAGCAAATAAATAAGAAATAAGGATAAGTGGTTCAGTTTTTATTGACAAAGCACCTATAATTAGCTGCAATATAAAAAAAGATGTAATTGACTTATATGTTATATCTATCTCTTTTCTTATACTGCTCATAATAAAATAGAATAATAAGTTACTCGGTATCTTTACTTATTCAAGCTTATAACAAAGATACTATCAATAGTGAAATTCACTGTCTTTCTTATTATATAATGAGTGTTCAACTTAGATAGTTGATATTTTCCGCCAATCAGTTTGTACATTATACACGAATACGCTTGTTATTCCTTGTTGAAAACGCATAAACTTCAGATAAATTTTTATTTTATTGATAAAATGCATTGACTTTTGAAAAGAAATATGATAATATAAGGTTGTTAAAAGAAGTATAAGTTTAGTGTATCTAAGTCATTTAGATGCTCTTTTTTTGTATCAAAAAATAGAGAGCTCACATTCGTTAAAAAAAAGAATGTGGGCTCTCTTTTTGCTTTTTTGTCGTTTTTGCTAAATGTGGCAAAAAAAATCACCTCAGCAATTCCAGCAGGAAACATTTGTTGAAGTAAATTAAAACAATAAAAAAATCGGAACATGCTCAACGATACTAACAAGGAAATACTTGTTTAAAAAGTCCATCATTGCATTCCTGATTTTCGGAAACGCAAAAAAACAGTTTTGTAAAAAATATGTAGTTGAATAAACAGTTAAGACTAATAACGTCTTGTATAGCATATATGATCGTTTTTTAAAATATTGGCATATATGAAACCTATTCCATTCAAAATCTAATAAAGGTCCATCCCATAGATCTTTATTATAAATGCACTGACCCACTTTGTTATAGTTTGCATTATAAATCATACGGTTTGTAGAAGCTTTTGGCATTTTACAAATTTATTAATAAAAAAAATATAATACTCCCAAAATGGTTCCACTAATTGTTTTTTAGATCAATTAGTCTACCTGACCAGTAGCGCGAGGTTCGGCGTAAGAGAGCCACTAACACTATAAAGGTGTCCACTGAGCATGTCTTTCGAAAGACATGCGTCTTCATTTGGTGGTCGGACTATTATCCGATTCACTGGCCTTAGCGTGCTGCTAAATAACACCTTTATACTGTTAGTATCAACTGCACTTGACCCCACCCACACACAAAGCAAGAACCATAAAAAGGAGTATTACGATGAATAAATTCAAAAGAATAAAGAGAATAATTGATGGTAAAATTATTGAGATAGAAATTGGTCATAATACGTTGCAGTACGTCCTAACAAAAAGATTAACAGGAATGCGTTTCTTTGGTACAAAGAAACATAAACTAAAAATCAAAAATAGTATCAAGAGAGCCAGAATTAAGAATTTAAAAGACAAAGGTTTCTCAGATGAAGAAATTGAAAAGTTTTTAGATGAAATAGTCATTTATAAATGGAGGATATTTACAGAAAGCAGCTTTAATAGATATATTAAAGTAATAAAACAATTTTGTAAATATCTTAAAGAAAAGTTTCAGACAAGTCACCTAACAATGTTCGAGGCTGAAAAATATATACAGGAGTACATTGATGTACGAGAAGCTAGGGGGTTGTCCGCTGATACTCTCAACACTGATCTTTCTGCACTTTGCAAAGTTTTCGGCAGAAGAACAATTGAATTTAGACACCCTCCACGCCATGGAGCTCATTTAAAGAATGATCCGACAAAATACAATACTGAAACGGGTGAAACAACTCGTGATGTTGGAGTGACCACAGGCTTACGACGCCGTGAGCTTGCTCACTTAAAAGTCGATGATATTAAATTCATTGACAGCGAAACTGTCCACATTTTTAGTATTGGAAAGGGCGGCAAACATAATCGCACAGTGTTGAAAGGAATTGTCGCAGTGGCAAAGCTAAAAGAATATATTAGTTGTGCAGAGAAAATGAATAATGATTTTTTGTTGACAAAGGCAGAAGCTCACGTCCCAGATGGACTCCACTATTGCAGGGCAATGTGCGCTCAGAATACATACTATGCCGTTTTGCGGGAAATGGAAAATGATCCCGCAAAGCGTGCAGAATACATTCAGAAAATCAAGGACGAGTTTAAACGCTGCGGTAGAAAACTCAAAGAGAATCTCGACAAACCTTATCGACTTCGAGGATATAACAGAGAAGCAGCATTATCAATCGGCAAGCCAATTGTCTACGATCGAGTAGCAGCAATGTATGTGAGCTTGTTCATACTCCACCACTTCCGTACGAACACCACTATTTCACATTATTTAGTGAAATAGTAAGTCCAGCCAAGCTTGTCAACATAGAACGGATGACTTGGTGTTGCAGATATAGTTTCACCATTTACACCAATGCATCAATTATTAATTAAAACGCTTTATAAAATTATACAATTCAGATTTAAAATCGTTTAAATTCAGATAACAAACCCCATACTTATATCTAAATTCCACATCTTTATAATTATGATCAATATTATTCCAAGTGATTTCCATGTTATCTCCAACTTTACAAAACACAATAAATGGCATACAAAACTCATCCTTACATGAATCAATTGAATGATGCCAAATCCAATTCTGTCTTTTTTCTTGGAACTTCAGTGAATGTTCATAATTTTCAGGAATATAATCATCACTATAAAGCCACATATCTGCTCCCGTTTTAGCATTAGTCTTAACAGGAAATGGGTCATCTGAAAGAATGTATTTTAAATTATCATTTATCCACTCTAACAATTTGCTAATTCTGCACATACCATAATAAATATTTCCGTTATATGAATATTCGGAAATGTCTTGTCCATTAACAATAATATGTATATAACCATATCCTTTTTCTAATGCTTCATATTTTAATGTAAACAACGTTTCCTACCTCCATACTAATTAAAGATATTTATGATTTCTCATTTTTAATTTGAGAAATCATAAATAATCATAAAAACACATACAAACTTCAAACAACAGTTTATATTAGGTATCTATTTGTTCTTTAAAAACTTTTTATATTGAGGCTTTGATATCAAATCGTCATTTAACATATTTTTTAAAACATCTGTTGGCACCTCTTTAGCTGTATTAGTGACCGCATAAGCATGCCACCCTGTAGCGGTATCAGGCTGGAACTTAATTATTTGATCATCGTATATATTATATAATTGTTTATTTGATGACGATGAGTACGCAGTATCAAGTAAATGTTGACCTGTTTGCATGTCCGGAATCGGATTATCACTACCCCAACCATGTCCTGGCACATGCTTATCGCTAGGATGATAAACTCTCGGTACATCATCTGAATTTTGTGAACTTCCTGATGGCGTACACTTCTTACCATTATGAACAAGAATACCGCTTTTACCAACAAAATATGTATGGAAATCTTCAACCTCAAAGTTGTATACATTTATCGGTGATTCAAGAATCTCATGATCAATCCACTCGACTGTTACTAATTCGCCGTTTGAGAGAACCAGTACATCGCCGGCACGCAATGCTCGAGCTGTAGTCCAACCGAATTTATAAACATAGAATGGGTGTGTACCTGTAGCTACTATTTCTTCTCCATTTACATGGATATGATAGAATTCGTCAGTTTCACTTACTGAAGTAGCATATACCTCCTTTAGCGCTACTTCACCTGTCAATTCGTCCTCAGACAGAACCTTATCTCCAACCTGAATTTCTTCAATAGGCTTATGTCCATCCTCGGTTGTAACAAGCGTACCCGCAACGAAGCAATACGAAGTTCCGAAGTCCTTTGCAGACCCCCACATTGACGTTCCTGTCATTGCAACTTTAAATAAGTCGCCCTTTATCTCTTCCCATGTGAAACTTGCATCTCCACTTATGTATTTATCAGCCGTTTTTCCCAATTCATATGAGCCGATCATAAGATTTCCTGCTGATCCTGTTTTATGGAATGCAGTTACAAGTTTACATGACTTTCCTGTTTTCGCAAACACGCCTAATGCGTCGCCCGCTCCTGGCAATGCTGACACAAGGCTGCAAGCTGCGTTGTAATAATCTCCCTCTTGGGCATACCAAGCAGCGTTGATTCCATCAAATACAAATCCAATACCCGGAAGCATTCCAAGCAGATCAAGAATATCATGTCCCGTAATTCCGTCAAGCCAGTTAAGAAACGGACTTAGTCCGAACGGGTCGTTCAGGCTTATCGGATTGCCGTTGACATATGCGTACCTGTTCAAAGTCGGGGTATTGACGATTGAACCCGTCATAACGTCCTGATTGATAAAACGCTTGATCTCGGGGTTGTAATACCTCGCCCTCATGTAGTACAGACCGTTATCGTCTGTGGATACTCCTATTCACCGGTTAAATACGGATTTATTCTGGATGTATTTCTGTACGATTAATTTTCGAATTAAAACTCGTACAGAAATATCCGAAAAAACAAATTAATGATCTATTAGACATTATACAAATATATAATTGTTATTAGTTCGTGAATTTTTGTATCACCTCAACTTTTATGTTATCAAAGCAATAAACACTATTCTCACAAAATTGCTTATAAACCCTTAACCAATAATTATACTTAGGATAGCTCCCGTCTTGCTTTGGCAACAGTTCTTGAATAACTTCTATATTTTCTGCTCTATAAAGCAGATCTATAAATTTGCAAAACATAGTTAATAATTGCTCGTGAGATAAATTATTTAATTTACCCTCATAAACAATATTTCCATATACATCGCTGATTGTGTAATTATTCTTTTCGTTGTCATCAATAAACATTATTTCACTATTTCGAAAAAATATAGATGTTTGACATTTAAGAAAACTAATATAAAACTCCTGCTTTTCACCATCGAAAGTAATATATTCAAAGTCTTTCTTACAGTTTTCAGTTACATAATTATCATCAACAATATATTTGCAGTCAACGTTATAATCCAATTTATCTATTATGAATTTTTGGATTTCACTATTAGAAAAATCCATACACCATTTTTTGTCTTTCATTATTGAAAATCCACCCCATTCATAAATTGATTTTTACTATAAATACTTTGACAATTTACACACACAGGCACTGTATTACCTGTTCTGGGACGTATAGCACTTGTCATAACAATACTGGATTTATTACCGCCTAACTGTTGAACAGCTAAATCCTCTGCGCATATAGGTTTTCCATTTACAGTTTGTCCTCCATATCTCTTAGAACTTTTTACTCCAACCGCCACATTACCAGTATCCAGATCCACAGCTCCAACAACTGTAGTTATGTCATTTCTTTTGGTATTACTCCATGTATCTATTTCTTTTAATTTAGCATCCCTTGCCTCGATTGCTTTTGAGGTTCCTACATTATACCAGTAATCATCATATCTTGCAGCATCCTCAGGAGACATCATATCCCTGAAGCCAACTTCATCCCCACACCCATTATGAACAAAAACACCATTTTCGCCCACAAAGTAAGTATGGAAATCCTCAACCTCAAAATTATAAACCTTGATAGGTGATTCAAGAATTTCGTGCTGAACCCATTCAACTGTTACAAGTTCACCATTGCTGAGAACAAGCACATCGCCTGCACGAAGTGAACGTGCTAAAGTCCAACCAAGTTATTGATAGCAATTATTTTTACAATTCTAATTATACTATAAAATCTGTAAAAAATCAATAACCAAATACAGAAAAAGCAGACGTGGCAAAACGTCTGCTCAGCTATTTGGAGCAAGCAACGGGAATCGAACCCGCATCCCAAGCTTGGGAAGCTTGTATACTGACCATTGTACTATGCTTGCAAAAAGGCAATACTAAAATATATTGCCTTAGAGCAAAGCCCATTCACCACGGACTTTGCTCATTTTTGTATTTTTTATCGTATCTCATCTTTAAACGCCAAGATGTGAACCCCACGCAAGCCCCAAGCGTATTGTTGAAAACATCATCAAATTCACAAAGCCCTCTGCCTGTGATATACTGCGTTATCTCAATACCTGCCGAAAAGGCAAGGGACATGAGAAAAACTTTTTTGAACTTTGTGATACCGCAAAGATATGGGAGCAGAACACCAAAGGGGATAAACATTGCAATGTTTCCGAAAATCTGTACCAGCCAAAAATCCCGCAGATACTTGATGCTTATGTTCTCCAAAAGGTTTCGCACCTCCCAGAAAGGCATAAGCTCCGCCTGACGTTCTCCCCACTGTCTGTCTAAAAGTGTGAGCCAGAGGACGGCAAAGATGTACACTGCAAACAGCGATGTAAGTATTTTTCTCTTTTTACTCCACCGTAACGCTCTTTGCAAGATTTCTCGGCTTATCAACGTCATAGCCCTTTTCTACTGATACATAATATGACAAAAGCTGAAGCGGTACTACTGAAAGGCTTGCCGCAAAAAGGTTATCTATCCTTGGAGTGTAAACTGTGAAGTCAGCAACGTCCTCCATAGCATAGTTTCCATAGGTAGTAAGTCCGAAAAGCTTTGCTCCACGGCTCTTTACCTCGACCATATTGCTTATGGTCTTTTCATAAAGTGCAGACTGTGTTACCACGCTGAAAACGACAGTTCCGTCCTCGATAAGGCTGATAGGGCCATGCTTAAGCTCGCCTGCCGCATATGCTTCGGAATGGATATAGCTTATTTCTTTGAGCTTAAGGCTTCCCTCCATGCCTGCTGCATAGTCTATACCTCTGCCGATAAAGAATGCGTCCTTTATATTCACTACCTTTGAAGCAAACCACTGCAAGCGCTCCTTATCCTCGAGGATCTTCTCTATCTTTTCAGGGATAGTATTGATCTCCTCAACGAGCTTAGCAAATCTTTCGTCGGATATCTCCCCTCTTGCTTTTGCAAACTGCATTGCAAGGAGATATGCGGCAACGAGCTGACAGCTATAGGCTTTAGTTGTTGCGACGGATATTTCAGGGCCTGCGAGGGTATAGAAGACATTATCGGCTTCTCTTGCGATAGATGAGCCAACAACATTTACGATACCGAGAGTTCTTACTCCTTTATCCTTACAAAGTCTTAATGCTGCAAGGCTGTCGGCAGTTTCGCCTGACTGGCTTATGATGATAGCGAGGCTATTTTTTGCAAGCTTCATTTGTCTGTATCTGAACTCAGAAGCAAGCTCCACACGGACGGAGAGTGAAGTCAGCTCTTCGATAACATACTGAGCCACCATACCCACATGGTAGGCAGAACCGCAGGCAACGATATACACCTGCTGGATATTTTTCATATCCTCGTCAGAGAGTCCAACGCTTTCAAAGCTTATATTTCCATCTGTAAGTACAGAATTGATAGTATCCTTTATCACCTTTGGCTGCTCGTGTATTTCTTTGAGCATAAAATGTTCATAGCCGCTTTTTTCTGCAGCTTCTGCGTCCCACTCGATAGTTTTCATTTCTTTCTGTATTTCTTCGCCATCGAGGTTGTAGAAAGTAACTGCGCCCTTTGTAAGTTTTGCAAGCTCCATATTGCCTATATAGTAGACATTTCTTGTATACTTAAGTATTGCAGGAACGTCAGAGGCGAGGTAGCTTTCGCCGCCTGTAACGCCTATTATCATAGGGCTGTCTTTTCTTGCGGCATATATTTCTCCGGGATAGTCCTTGAACATAACAGCGAGGGCATAAGAGCCACGGATACGGACAAGAGCATGATTAAGTGCGTCAACAGGAGTACCCAGGTACTTTTTGTAATAATAGTCGATAAGCTTTACGGCAACCTCTGTATCAGTTTCAGACTTAAAGGTATATCCTTTTTTGATAAGCTTTTCACGAAGCTCCTGATAATTCTCGATAATACCGTTATGTACGGCGATAACATTTTCATCGTCGCTGCAATGAGGGTGAGCGTTTACAGTTGACGGCTCGCCATGGGTAGCCCAACGGGTATGGCCTATACCGCAAGCACCTTTTACAGCTTTTCCGTCATTGGTCATCTCTTTTAGGACTTTCAGCTTACCTTTGGCCTTTACGATCTCAGGCTCTGCGTCACCGTTTCTTACAGCGATACCGGCAGAGTCATAGCCTCTATACTCAAGCTTTGACAGGCCGTCCAAGAGGATCGGGGCTGCCTCGTTATTTCCAGTAAATCCAACAATTCCGCACATAACAGTGTCTCCTTTTAATCTCTTCTAAATATATCTCTTGTATACACCTTGTCCTCAACATCATCAAGGCAAGGATCGTATCTGTTTGCGATGATAGCGTCAGACATTTCCTTGAATTTTGCAAGGTCATTCACCACAACGCTTCCGAAGAAAGTTTCTCCGTCTTTTAGCGTAGGCTCATATATGATGACTTCCGCACCTTTAGCCTTAACACGCTTCATAACACCCTGTATTGAAGACTGACGGAAGTTATCACTATTGGATTTCATTGTTAAGCGGAATACTCCAATAACGATCTTCTTCTCAAAATCTGCATTCCATTCGCTATTTGAACTATAATAGCCAGCCTTATCAAGAACTCTGTCAGCAATAAAGTCTTTTCTTGTTTTATTAGATTCAACTATAGCAGACATCATATTCTGCGGTACATCTTCATAGTTTGCAAGCAGCTGTTTTGTATCCTTTGGCAGACAATATCCACCATATCCAAAGCTTGGATTGTTATAGTGTGTACCGATTCTTGGGTCAAGGCACACACCGTCAATGATCTGCTGAGTATTAAGTCCCTTCATTTCAGCATAAGTATCAAGTTCATTGAAATATGAAACTCTGAGTGCGAGATATGTATTTGCAAAAAGTTTAACGGCCTCGGCTTCTGTAAAGCCCATAAACAGCGTATCGATATTTTCCTTTATCGCACCCTGCTGGAGAAGCTCTGCAAATGTATGAGCAGCTTTCACAAGTCTTTCGTCATTCATATCGGTACCAACGATAATTCTTGACGGATAAAGATTATCATAAAGAGCCTTTGATTCTCTCAGAAATTCAGGGCTGAATATGATATTCTCGCTACCTGTCTTTTCACGAATACTCTTTGTATATCCTACAGGGATCGTTGATTTGATGACCATAATTGCGTTTGGGTTATATTTCATGACCAGTTCGATAACAGCCTCAACTGCACTTGTATCGAAGAAATTCTTCTTACTATCGTAATTAGTTGGCGCTGCAATAACTACAAAATCGGCATCTTTATATGCTGATCCTGCATCAAGAGTTGCTGTCAGGTCAAGTTCCTTTTCTGCAAGGTATTTCTCGATATATTCATCTTGGATCGGCGACTTTCTGTTGTTGATAAGTTCTACCTTTTCAGGAATAATGTCGACTGCTGTCACTGTATTATGCTGTGCAAGCAATGTTGCAATTGACAGTCCTACGTATCCTGTTCCTGCTACTGCGATTTTCATAAAAGATCTCTCCCTTTTATATCTTATAGAAATTTTTATACCATTCAGCAAATTTTCTAAGTCCCTCTCGAAGGTTTGTACTCGGTTTGAAGCCAAAATCTGCTTCCAATGCACTGGTATCGGCATATGTTACAGGTACATCGCCTGGCTGCATTGGAACAAGCTCCTTATGTGCATCAAAATCGTAATCCTTAGGCAATACTCCTGCACGGATAAGTTCTTCACTGAGTATCTGCACAAAATCAAGAAGATTTTCAGGGTTATTGTTTCCAATGTTATATATTTTGTAAGGAGGCACAGGAAGTCCGTCCTCACCATTTTTCTTTTCAGGTGGACTCATCATGACACGCTTTACACCCTCAACTATATCATCAACATATGTAAAGTCACGCTTGCAATTTCCATAATTGAAGATCTTAATTGTTTCACCCTTTACAAGCTTATTGGTAAATCCGAAGTATGCCATATCAGGACGACCTGCGGGACCATATACTGTAAAGAACCTCAGGCCTGTTGATGGGATATTATATAGTTTACTATAGGCATGAGCCATAAGTTCGTTACTTTTCTTAGTCGCCGCATAAAGGCTTACAGGATTATCCACCTTATCATCTGTACTAAAAGGCACTTTCTTATTGCCTCCGTATACGCTTGACGAGCTTGCGTACACCAAATGCTCAACAGGATGATTTCGACAAGCTTCAAGCATGTTATAGAAACCTATGATGTTTGATTCTATATATGCATCAGGATTTGTGATGCTGTATCGAACACCTGCCTGAGCTGCAAGATTTACCACAATATCCGGCTTGTAGTCATGAAAAATGGAATCAATCAATGACTTGTCCGCAATGCTTCCCTTAATGAAAGTCCATGTGGAATCTGGGTGTTTCTCTGCACATTTCTGAATTTCAGACAGACGCCACTCTTTTATAGACACATCATAGTAGTCGTTCAAGCTGTCGATTCCGATAATTGTGAGCGGGGACTGCGTATTCAAAAGCTCTATAACCAAATTGGAACCGATAAAGCCAGCAGCTCCAGTTATAAAAATCTTTTTATTCGTTATTAATACTTTCTGCACCTGTCTATTACCTCTCTTTCAAAGGCCTCATAATAAGTCCTTCGTATCAATTTGTCTGCTGGGCTATGTTGTCATAGGACGATCTCAATATTGCTATTACTTATCAAAGAGTACAAAGTCAACAACTAAATCTAATTAAGTTTGTATTTCTCTTGATAAAACCTCTTTTTTTCATCAGGCGTCATTTGCGTTGTAAACTCCACCCGATTCTTTGCTCGCTCATAATACTCATCAATCGTTGAAATAGGTTTCGCCGGAATTCCACCAACAATAATGTTATCCTCAACATCTCGTGTTACGATTGCACCTGCTGCCACTATAACATTATTTCCAATGGTTACTCCAGGCATGATGTATGCACCCATACCAACATAAACATTATCTCCTATTTTAACGGGAGCCACTTTATCCATTCGTATGGGAGTACCCCCAGATGAAAATTTGCCTAAGCTGTTCAAAACTTTAATTCCACCATCATGGGTCACAAAATGCGTGTCCCATGCGAACAAGCAATCACTTCCGCATTCCACTAAATATGGTTCTGACCCAAACGCACCAGTTAAGCAGTTAAGTCGAGTTCCAACACCGATCTTTGCACCTTGCTTAATTAAGTATTTTCTTTTTCCTTCATATGTTGGATGTATTTTATTGACCCACAATTTCTCAAGTCTTTGCAATATACTCATTACACTATCACTTCCTTAGTTTTTCTTTTGCCACTGCAGGCTAAGAATCCGATAGACTTTTTCAACCCATTCACTGATTTCATAATCATTTTCAACTCGCATACTGGTTTCAATGATATCTGATTGCTTTGCAGTAATATTGTTTATGCTCTTGTCAAGCATTTTTGAACATAACTGAATATCTTCGGATGGAAAAAACTCAACTGTCCTATATTTTTTTGCCCACTGCACACCATCCAAATCACTTGATACTACCAATTCTCCTAAATACAAAGCTTCCAGGATTGAATAGGAAAATCCCTCAGAACGGGAACTGGAAAGAAAAATATCTGCAGCAGCATGATATTTTTCCACTTCTTGTGAAGGTGGCAGGAAAATGACCTTTGATAACGTATCATCATCAACAAACTCCCTTGCAATTTTCCGTGTACCAGCCTCACCTTGTGCCGAGCTGGTAACAAGCAACAAATGCGCATTCGGATGTTGGTGCAACAAATCCTTGAATGCCTTTAAGGCAATATCTACACCTTTCACCTGAGTATGCCATCCAAACATAAGTACCACAGGATCATTTAATCTGATGCCTAGATTACTTCTGAGTTCTTGCCTAAATGTTTCTCTTTTTGTCTTTTGAAATCTCGTCGTTACCAACGCATTGGGCAACCAGTAACTGTTTGCCTTACCCTCCATAAGTTCAAACTTCCGCAGTCTTTCTGACACAAAAATCAGTGACATATTTCTATAAAAAATTCTCTTTTTTATAGCTAAGCGGATTTTTCTCTTTAGAGTCAGTTCACTGCCAATATCTGTGTGTTTATGACAAACTACAGCCAACTGTGGGTTAATCATGCACAATATACAAGCAATATAAAAATAGGAAAAATGAGAATATACGCAATCATACCCATTTTCTTTAATGTACTGATTTAGTTCTTTCGCATCTTTTCTACTTCCTTTATTTTTGACAAAGTAAATCGGATATTTTTCTTGTATGCTTTTACACCAAATACGCTCTTTGGCTTTTATATCTAAAGCAAAACCCACTTCATTACCCTTATCAATACTATATTGGGCGAAAGCTTCCATAGATGGGATAAAATTTCCACCATACACAGAAGCATAATTTGTCAAGATCAATATTTTCACTTTTTCCCCTTCCTCTTATTAACAGCACCTGATACAAGTGATTTGCATTCTCTAAAATAAAACAATATATTTACAACAGCAATAATTAGTATCGAAATCAAAGCATATTTTATTGCCAGCATAGTCCATTCAAAGTATGTTGAAATATCAGCAGGAAAAACACCGCAAATAGTGTATATCAAAGCAAAAGCGAGAACATCGATTGCAATGTGCTTAAGGTAATAAAATAAATTCCGGTTCAAAATATTGTGTGACAAATACCATGCTAAGTATGTTGATCTATATGTCATTGCTGCAACCGTCCCTATTGCTACTCCAATTATCCCGAAGCGAAAAACAAAGGAAACAGAAACAACAACATTAATAATAGCCTCAATTATTGCGCTCGCCTGCGTCTGTTTATAATGGCCTGCTGCCATTACCATAATGTTATATGGCAAACGTAAACAATATGATGCCTGTGCCAACGTAATCAAAACAGCAAATGGAATGTTAATATAATTGGCATCTGTAATATCAGCGGTATAAACTTTAACAAACGGAATAATTAATACCAATGTACAGCCAAACGCAATTTCAATTAAAACATGAATTAGCCATTCAAACCGTTCAAAAGTACTAACCAATAATTCACGTTCTTTTTTTGCATACATATCCCCTAATAATGCCTGTAAACCACTTGTAAAAGCAGTAACCAGATTTTGTATTCCGTACACCACGTTATGATACACTGAGTATATAGATACATTTATTAGGTTGGAAAACATAGTTAAAACCGTTACGTCCGTATTAATCAGAACGACATTCGCAATATGCTGTGCTAATCCATTCCATTTCTGCTGAATTGGCTCTCCTTCAAGTTTTAGAGATAAATCTAAGTTAAAATGTCTCTTTACATACAAATTCATTCCTAATGGACGGAGTATAAAAATAGCTGCTGTAGATAACTTTACGATATGTATCGAAAAGCCCAAGCTCATCAAAATACCACATACGGCAGTATTTAAGATAAGCGTCACAATCTGTAAAACAAGTCGCACATATCCTTTCTGGTCTGCATTTAATAACATCTGATAAGATATTCCGAAAAAATACTGTGCAAAAGAGCTAATGGATATAATAAGTATAAGCGTTGCCGTGAATACCCAATCATATTGATTTGACACGAGGAACGGATAAAAAAACATTAAACCCGCAACATATACTGCTAAAATTAAAGCGATCTTTCTAAAAAAGCGATTTGACGATATTATTATTTTGCTAATTTCTGCATCATCTTTTTGAGCAAGAGGACGATATAAAGATGATTGTACGACATTACCAACACCGGCTTCTAATAATGTAATAAATCCAAGAAACTGAGTAATAGATGTAACCAACCCATTTAATTCTGATCCAAAGTATTTCATATATAACTTTGGTAGAATTATTCCACAAATTACAACCACTACCTGAAATATTAGAGAGAAGATGGTTGTTAATGCCAATGATTTTTTTCTCATACCGACTACCTCATGAAAACACTATTTTACTTGCAAAAAACAAAACAACATACATCATCGCATTGTTATAAAAATTTACAGATGCAAAATCAAAGGATATTTGCATAAAAATAAGACATATAAACAATATTATATGATAGTCTTCTGCGACTTTTTTTAGACCACGAATGATTAACTGAACAAACAGACTGTAATATAGTCCTGTTCCCAACAATCCGAATGAAACTAACATCTCAATATAGTTGTTGTGACTATATGTACCATATATTGTATTATTTGCAAAATAACCGTAGCCATTTCCAAATATCGGGCTTTGCTTAAATAGCTGCCACCCTATTTCAACCATACCTATACGCTCACCAGTCGAGCCATTCGTTTGATTTGTTTCCAATGATACAATAAAAGCATTGATCCTTCGACCTATAATACTATAAAAATAAGGGCTGTTCTTTAGTATGTATAAAATAATGCCAATCAACAAAATCGGCAAAACATATTTATACGCTCTCCATTTATATTTGAATATACTCAGCAGAATAATTGCTAATGCCATTCCCATTAGCCCCTTCTTTGAGCCGGTAAGAAGGATAAAGAGTGCGCAAATCACAAATAAAGGCCATAACTTTTTCTTCTGCTCAAATAGAATCTCATAATAGATTACTAGTGCAAAAACACTGAGATTCATTGCAACTGTATTAACATTTCCTGATGCACTCCAACCAATCCGGGCACTGCCCGCTAAAATAGTTGGTAATTCATTGATAACAATATATATGATGGATACAACAGCTCCAAATTCACAGCCCTTACAGAAAATGTCAAAAATTAAGTCCTTGTCTCTAAACGGAGCATAAAACAGCATAATTGCCAGTGCCGGAAGTAGGTAAACCAAAATAGATTTCCAACCAAAAAATTGCTTCGAAATAAAGAATCCATTTATCAATATATAGCCCCATGTTAGAATTATCCACATTTGAAATGTAGTACATTTATTATTTACTATTGTCGATACACTTAACCGAAGCAAAAAACCAACACACAAAAGTGCCACACTTGCATACATATATTGATTTAGGTTTCCACTCATAAGGCAACAAATAATCGCAAAACCAACAATCAAGAATATGTAGTTTCTATATAAGTACTTGTCAAAATTGGATTTCACCATTATCTATCACCTATTAGTTCTCTGTAATTCACATATTGTTTCAACTTTTTATTTCGTCTAACTTTATCCATTTTCCTAAATGCTCATCCCATTCAGATGGTGTAAATTCTTCCAAACCACTTCCAGGGAAAAATGTTATTTCTCCAAAATAGATTTTCCCCTGTACCTCATAAAAATCGACACGAGCAAATGGGATATCCCTTGCCAGTTTCTCTGCAAGTCCAACCATTGTGTTATAGCTTTTTGGTTTTTTTAAAGGGTTCTTGCTCTGAGGATAATGGCGCTCAAACGGCATTATATTCCAGTCTGTATCAAAAAAAGTAACTTTTAAGCCTGATCCTGAAAACCGTTCTGAGCATACAAAGGAACACTTCACTTTTCCATTAAAACACATAAGTTTATAATCAGTTAACTCGCCTTCTGTACCTATTTCTCTCTTTTGCTGATCATCACACACAAGCTCGTGAATCGGCATAATATGCATCCACAAGCAGAAATTATCATTTCTTACAAGGTACCCCCCGATATTATTTGGGAGTTCTACCAAATCGCCATACTTTTTATCCCATGCATTAGGTTCAAATTTTGAAAAACCTGAAGCGGGGTATAGTGTCAATTCACCAAAATACAGCTTATCTCCAACTTCATAGAAATCAGTTCTTAAAAACGGTATGTCCTTCGATAGTTTTTTTGCTAACTCCAACATCTTATCAAAAGTTATCGGCTTCTTGACAGGTATTGAAGCATTCGGGTGTGTTATTCTCAAAATGGGCAAATGGTGCCATTCTGCATCGAAAAAATCTTCTGTCAATCCACTTTCAGCAAACCGATCACGGCACACTAAAATCATTTGTGGAATGCCGCTAAAATTATGTACCTTATAATTCGCAAGTTCGGTCTCCAAATTATCTGACAAATATTTTTCAGCTATGATTTTCCGTGGAACATCTTTATATGGCCATTCACGATTTAGTAAGTAATAATCCTGAGCCAAACCTTTCCTCAAGTCAGCTCTGACCTTGTCATAATTCAATTTACTTTTATCTTTACAGATGCACATTCCAAGTCCAGAATTATGATTACACTTTAATACAAATTGATTTGGAAGTTTTTCAAAGTCAATCTCATCTGGATCGTCCCATACACCAAGCGTTGGAATAATGTACTCCTCGCCAATAATATCAGCTACATATTTTTTTACTTCGTACTTATCGACCATTGTAGTATAAAGAGGATTGCGATCATACAATTTCAACCATTGTAATTTTTCATTAAAAGTAACCGGATGTTCCAGGTCTAATTCAGTTCCCATAACTGCCTTAAACATTCTTCTGAGATATTCTTCATCAGGCATCGTATTATATCTGCCCAAATTCGCCATATATATAAAACGATAATTGGCACTGGTCAGAAACCTTCGACCTGCCCTAAGTATCCTTGTCATCTTCATCCTATCCACACACCTTTTCAATGTAGCTCATCCATTGGCTAACGATTTTTTCTACTGAGATTTGCTGCCGAATTTTTATTGCTTCATCTGCCATGGCTTGCATTTTTTCTGGATTATTAGCTGCAAACAGTAAAGCATTAAACATTTCATCTGTATCTCCGACTTTTGTAAGAATGCCATTATTTCCATTCTTAATAAACATTCTTGCCCCACCAATCGGATGATCAGTAGAAATAACAGGGACTCCTAATGCCAAGGCTTCAAGCAAAGAATTAGACATTCCTTCGTAATTCGATGACATAATAAAAGCTGACGCATCTAAGATGTTTTCATGCAGATTTTTTGAAAATCCCTTCAAAACCACCTTATTTTCCACATTCATCTCTTTACATTTATTCTCTAGATAGCTACGTTGGGAACCCTCTCCATATATCTCCAATGTATAATCCGGATATAGTTTTTCAAACCTCGAAAAAGCATCAATCAGCATTTCAAGATTCTTTTGGGGATCTAAGCGAACTGCTGTAACAAACTTCTTTTTTCGTATTCCTTTATATGGTTCTGGTAATGTTCCTGTGAGTGGGTTTGCAATCACAGTACCTCTTTCAATAGCATACTTTCCAAAATAATCTCTTGCATCCATTGTCTGAAAAACAAATCCATCTGATAAATGATAAAGAAAATCCCTCATCACTCTCACTACTTTTTTTCGAGGATTCTGATATGGATCATTTCTTTCAGAAACAATTATTTTACATCCTACTCCTTTTTTAGCCAAAATAGCTGTCATATTTACTACCGGCAAGAAGGAAACTATTACATCAGGATTTTCAGAAACATAACATTTGTGCAAAGAATTTACTTGTTGAATGGAGCCGAAAACTCTACTTTTTTTGCAATTTAGCTCTATGAGTTTAACATCAGGATTTAGAGAATAAACAATTTCCTGTTTGTATAACGTAATAAGTGATACATCATGACCTAATTCACTCAATTTACTACTCAATAAAGCAACAACTCGTTCAGCTCCACCACCACTAAGCTGAGAAATTGTAAACACAATATTCATTTTCCTACCTCGTCTTTTCTTTTATCTCTACAATGAAGATGCATACTCCTTAAATCGGTTAAGAAAAGCATTTCTCCGAGATGTCAAAACTTTCTGAGCAAAGTCTTTTGATCTATCAAAGTTCTTTTTCGCAGCATCTTCCATATTTTTATTCGAATTGCACATTGAATCAATTAGTTTAGCTAATTTTTCTGCATCTCCAGGCTTATGCAACCATTTATGATCTATTAACTCTGGCATACCTGCAGCATCTGAAAGTATACACGGACAAGCTCTTGACATCGATTCAACAATACATCTCGGAAGTCCTTCGCTTCTACTTGGTAATATAGCTATATCAATTCCATCATTCCATTCAAGAACTTTCTCGACGCCTGCTAATGATTGATCAAAAATCACTTTATCTTTAACCCCTTGCTCTTCCGCATACTTAAACCATTTTTTGCGATCCTCCTCTGTTCCCAATCCTAGTATATGGAGTTCCACATTGGTTGTCTTCATTTTATTTAAAGCTTCAATTATAGTATCAATGCCCTTTCTATTATCATGATAAGAAGCTACCAATCCAATAATAAATTTATCATGAGTACCATTAATCTTTTCAATTCTCTGCTCTAGTGCCTTTTCATCTGGATCTGGAATAAATGTATCAGTGCAACCACATTGCTCTCCAGCAATAGGATAAATTTTTTGTAAATATTCTTCTGTCACATATAATCCAAACTTACAGTCTTTAATTGCTCTAAGCACCTGTTTGTGAATAATCGGTCCATACATTCGTTTCAAGAAGCTCCTATGCAGACTTAATGTTAATTTCAAGTCTCCGGTTAATTCAACCATATATGGCTTATTCAGTTTTTTACATATTTCTATTGCCATCATTCCTTTTCTACATGAAGGCTTTATTAATACAGCTTCTGCTTTGCTTATCGCTGCATTAAGCTCTCTTTTAACTATTCCATCATTTTTAAAGTCTTTCGGATTGGTATTTGGAGCTACCAAGCGAACAGTAACTCTTGGATCTGTTATATCAGTTACTGTTCCATTATTCAGATATCCTTTTATTTCTTCACCAAGAACATCTACTCCTTCAAATACGTCTAAATACTTTGCCCAAAAAGCATTTCCATAAGCTGGCAACGCAGCATACCCAGTATTTGTTTTTTTAAATTGATATTTTCCAATGTATAATAATCTCATTTCAACCTCACTTCCTGGGTATTCCTAGACTTACTACCCATAAATCATATTAAGTTTATCTCTCAATATTGTAGAACTGATACCATCGGTGTGATCCAAATATATTATCTCTACACCCACTGGTGCAAACTGTTTCTCATATCGGTTCCACTGTGGCGATCCTTTCCAATCGCTACCGACAAACATCTTATTAAAATGATATTTTTCCCATGCTGCAAATTTATTTTTATCAGTTTGAGGTACAACTTTATCTACATATCGAATAGCCTCTACGATTGCACAACGTTCTTCAAATGGGATAATTGGTGTTTTATTTTTATCATGCTGAACCAATTCATCTGTACTCACTCCAACGATCAAGTAATCACATTGTTCTTTGGCCCGCTTTAAAATATTCAAATGCCCGATGTGAAACATATCGTACACACCTGTTGTATAACCGACAATCACGGCTTACGCCTCCTCACTATTTTTCGCTTTCATCTTCTGCTGTGCATCTTTTTCAAAAGCGGTTGCTTTTTTACAATACAAAACACAAATAGCAAGATAAGAAAGGACATAATATGCCGTATAACATAGAAGCATAATATCAAAAGTATTAGTAAACAATGCTACAAACAACCAAGGCATAAATAATCCAGCTACTCCAAAGTTCTTATCAATCTGCTCTCTTATGTAAGCAAAACTCTTTTTATCTTCCGTATCTTTCAGGGTAATTTCATCAAGCTCACCGAGTATTTTTTTAGCCGCAAAATAGCAGTTAAGGTATTTCTGGTGAACCAATCGCATATATACATTGGCTACCGCCCCTACCGCTCCGATCAAAATCAGCCAAACACGATATTCTTCAGACACCAAAAACGATGTATGATATGCCGCAACACCAAGAGCAATCGTAGTAAATGAAAACGGCCCGTATCCTGCAACTGCATCATAGAAATCTCCCATGAATGTTTTTACTTTTTTCACTCGTGCAATGTTTCCATCAACACAATCTAAAACCAACCAAAAATTTGTCAGAATTACGCCTGTTAGCATACATCCAAAATTGTCAATACTAAGCAATACCGCAGCAACAAAAATCACAATCCAGGATAAAACCGACACCATATTTGCTGTCCAGCCAGCATTAATAAATAAATATGTAACTGGAAATGATGCCTTCCTTACCCATAATTGCACCCACAAAGAACTACGACTATTCTTCTTTTTTGTTAGTGATGACTTTATGTCCTCAAAAGTATATTTCATTATATTTCTTATCTCCTACTGTTTTATTTTTACTTTTGGCCTTTCACATACAACTATTGCATTTTCGGGGACATCAAACGAAACAACTGCATTAGCTCCAATTTTTGCATTATTGCCAATATGGCATTTCCCAACAATCTTACAGCCAGCATATAATGTCACATTGTCTCCAATAACTGGTACATTATACTTATTGATCCCATCGTCTCCGATTGTTACTTGCTGAAAAATATACGCATTTTTCCCTATAGTTGCATATGGAGAGACAATTATTCCATTTAATCCATGTGAAAATTTAGGAACGCTTTCAAATCTCGCTCCAAATCCAATATTGGTTCCCATACTCGCATTATTGAATGCGTCCATTTTTTTAATTCTATATAGATATCAATATTTTTTTACTTTATTCAGTACCTTCCCTGAATTCTCGGAAATCACAAATTCTCTCATTCTCCAATACTTTGATGGATTATAGTGCTGTACAATTCCCATCAAAATCTTTACATATTTATTTTTGTAATCCAGTCCCATCGTACATTCTCCGTATTTACCGTAAAATCTCATCGTATATATCCCACATAACCCTTAAAGCATTATTCAGTTCAAATGGCTTCACAGCCTCTATACACTTCGTCTTCATGCTCTCACGCAGTTTGGAATCGCTTGCCAGTATGTCTATCGCTTTTGCAAATCCCTCAACATCATCTGGATCACAAGCATAACCTGTTTCTCCATCAATAACGTAGTCGAGTATTCCATGAACATTCGATGACACCAGCGGTACTCCTGCAGCCATTACCTCGATTCCTGCTAAACCAAGGCCTTCAATCCTCGACGGAAATGCACTAATATCTGCAGTGTTACAAAGCTCAGGAATATCTTTTCTAAATCCCAAAAACACAACATTATCTGCAACACCTAATTCCGCTGCCAAATTTAGTAAATATTCCTTCAGCGGTCCCTTTCCGCAAATCACATAATATATATTTTTATTTTGCAAAGTACCTAATGCACGAATGATTACTTCATGGTTTTTTCTATCTATCATTTCCCCAACAGACAATAGCATGATGCAATCATCAGGAATACCGATACTTTTCTTATATAATTTTCTATCTACCTTAGTTTCCTTAATGCGCCCAATGTCTACCCCTACGCCCGGAATATATCTGACATTTTTTGTATGGAAGCGTTTTGCCCTGTTAAAGTCTTCTTTGTTAATCGTGACAATGTAGTCACAAAAATAAGAGCAAAAGCGTTCTATTGGATAAAAAATCAACCAGTTTTTCTTTGGTGCCGCATTATGGAAATGGAATCCATGGCAAGTATACATTACTACACAGCCAGCTTTTCTTACTTTCCGTGCAGCTAACCTAGTTAATATTGAAGCAGTCGGTGTGTGGCAGTGAATCAGATCAAATCCTTGGCTGTTTATTATTCTTTTTAATTCTAAATATGCGGCAATATTATCCTTGCTCAAAGGGCTTCGTGCGAAATGAATATTATGGAGAATTACTCCTTCTGCACAAATTCTATCTAAATATACCTTTGTCCTATCTTCATCGGTGTCATCCATATAATCAAAATTGCAAGCAATATGTACTTCACATTCCAAGTCATTTCTGAGATATTCCACATTCTCTTTATTAAACCATTCAATAAAAGACACAACACTTGCGACAATTAACACTTTCTTCAAGCAACATCACCTCACATTTTTAACAGACTTTTAGCTTCTTCTTGCTTTTTTTCATACTCCTCTTTGGTCACTTTTCCTTTCTTTAGCAACCAATCACCATAATCATATGCTGTAGCCATATCACCATCGGTGATACCTTCTTGCTTAACAAAGGCTTTCATAACTGTCTTAAAAATGATCTTCACATCACTAAGAAAGCTCACTTTTTCGATGTACTTCAAGTCCCAATTCAATTTTTCTTCCCAAGTAATATCATTGCGCCCATTCACCTGTGCCAGTCCACTCAATCCAGGTTTCGCTGTATGGCGCATTCTCTGTTCATCCGTCATAAAGACCATATCCCGAACTAACTGGGGACGGGGGCCCACCAGGGTCATTTCCCCGCGTAATATATTGAAAACTTCTGGCAGTTCATCCAAAGATGTAGCTCTCAGAGCCTTACCAAACTTTCCAAGACGAATCTCATCCGACAAAAGATTTCCATTTTCATCCCGTTCGTCTGACATAGACCGAAACTTGTACATATAAAAGATTTTTTCCTGCCCTGTTCTAGGATCAATCTTTCCAGGACGGGGCTGCTTAAACAGTACCGGCGACCCCAACTTCACACGAACCAAAACTGCCACAATGATATACAGCCAGCTAAATACAACAATAGCTGCAACTGAGCAGACAATATCCACCAGCCGTTTGATATACAATTCATAGTAGCCGCACTTTCTCTCCAAAGGGATATGCGTTCTTGCTCCGTCAAACTGTGTTTGCTTCATGTTTGTCTCCTATACTTCAAAACACTTTTTAATAATTTCAATAATCTGATCCTGCTCCTCAGCAGTCATCTTGTTATCACTCGGCAGGCACAGACCTCTCTCAAAAATGTCCATGCCCACATGCTCATTACCACCTTCGATATAGGCATTGGTTTTGGCTCTGCCATTGCCTTCTCGTGTGATAAACGGATTCATTCGGAAGATCGGCTGTTCGTGCATCGGCTTCCAGATTGGACGACATTCTGCATTGTACTTCGCCAAGGTTTCCAGAATCTCTGTCGGGCAGCTCTTGCCCGGTTCGCTGATACCACGGTGCTGCTTCCCGGCTCTAGGTTGACCACTTGCGTACCTTTTCGGCATCCGACTTAGAATCGGTCAAGATCATTCCACTGGAAGAACCGGTAATGATCTTGTTTCCATTGAAGCTGATGCAACCATAATCGCTGAAGCTGTCAGTTTTTTCCTTATATGTAGTACCCAGGGATTACGCTGCATCCTCAACGACCACAGCTCCGTGAGCATTTGCTATCTTCTTAATTTCATCAATCTTGCCCGGTGTGCCATACAGGTTAGCTACTACAATCACCTTGACATCCGAGTAAATTTCAAATACCTTTTCCAACGCCACTGGTTCCATATTCCAGGTGTCACGCTCTGTATCAATGAAAACAGGTATACCGCCCTCATAAACCACAGGGTTTACCGTTGCATCAAAAGTGACATCGGAATAGAAAATTTTCTTATTGCTCAGTGCTCCTTTTCCAAGTTCCGGTTGACCATACATAGCTTTCCCGGCAAGCTTCATGGCAAGATGGAGAGATGCCGTTCCTGCCGATAATGCGATTGCATATCGGACACCTACTCGTTCAGCAATCATTCGCTCTACTTCGTTAATATTTTTTTCCTACCTTGGACATCCAGTTTGTTTCATACGCTTTGGTAACGTACTTCAATTCGTCACAGTGCATTGTGGGCGATGACAGCCAAATTTTGTGTTTAAACGAATCAATCAACATCTCTTCCTTTCTACCTTTCGCATTCAATATCATCTAAGTTAACAGGTTCATATTTGAGCTATAACACGACAATTAGCCGAGAATGGTAAAGCTACCACGTCTCGGCTAAGTCAACCTTCTTATCAAGTTTTGTACGCTTATCAGATTGAGTCAAAATAAGCAATCAAGAAGCCATTTTGACTTTTCACCGTTCTCAACCGCTATTCCACCCAATTCGCACAAACCCTAAGAACAGGGCTGACTTATACCATGACAACGCTTGTAAAACCAAGACCTTTCTTGGTTATACCTATTATACAGCTGTCCCCTATCAAAATATTGATAAGCTCTGGCAATTCGTCAAGCGAAGTACTCCTAAGTATCCTTCCATACTTATTCAAACGCACATCATCAGGCAAAAGCTTTCCGTCCTTGTCCTTGCGATTGTCCATGGTACGAAACTTTATGAGTTTAAAGATCTTCTCGTTCTTACCAGGTCGTGCCTGAGTAAAAAACGGGTTGCCCCTCATAAACACTGCACCAAGAATTATCAATATCACCAACAGCGGAGACAGCACGATAAGTGCCATTAAACTCAAAACAAAGTCAAGTATTCTCTTTATGTATTTCGCATACATTACTCAAAACAACTCCTGATAACCCGAATAATTCTCTCCTGCTGTTCCTCAGTCATCTTATTATCGCTAGGCAGGCAAGCACCTCTGTCAAAGATATCAGCGCCAACATCTTCTGCACCGCCTGCAATATAAGCATTTGTACGGCATCTGATACTGCCAGCACGTCCAACGCACTCGTGCATTCTGTACATAGGCTGCATGTGCATTGGCTTCCATATTGGTCTTCCCTCTGCATTTATGCTTGCTATCGCTTCCAAAATTTCAGTAGGACAAGTCTTGCCGGCTTCTTTGATGTACAAAGCCTCGCTGTCATTTCTGACCTGCTTGCACATTGCGTCCTTATCTATGATAAGTGCAGACAGCCAATAATTTGGCTCTGTTCCCTCAACGATAGGATTCATTTTAACGGGAAGCCCTTTAAGGCCCTCTTTGTATCTCTCGTATATTGCTTTTTTCTGCGCAATATGCTCCTCAAGATGCGGATACTGACCACGAACGACTCCTGCAATAACATTCGACATACGATAGTTGTACCCGACCTCTTCATGCTGATACCATGCCGCATTCTCACGAGCCTGCGTTGACCACTTACGAGCCCTGTTTGCATCTTCAAGGCTGTTCGTCAGCAAACATCCGCCGCTAGAACCTGTTATTATCTTATTGCCATTGTAGCTTACAGCGCTGTAATCGCCAAAGCTTCCACACTGTCTGCCGTCAATTGTAGCGCCCATAGCCTCAGCAGCATCCTCAATCAAAAGCGCACCATGCTTCTCGCATATCTTCTTTATCTCGTCCATTCTTCCAGGAAAACCGTATAACTCAGCGCTTACTACGAGCTTGACTTCAGGATACATCTCAAAAGCCTTTTCAAGTGCCACAGGATCCATGTTCCAAGTATCTCTGTCAGTGTCGATAAAAACAGGGATACCGCCCTCGTAAACAACTGGGTTGAGAGTAGCGTCAAATGTCATGTCACTGCAAAAAACTCTCCTGCCCTCAAGAGCGCCATGAGATATAGCAGGCTTGCCATAAAGCCTCTCGCCAGCAAGCTTACAGCACAAGTGAAGCGCAGCCGTGCAGCATGAAAGGCCAACAGCATACTTGACTTCAGACTTCTCCGCCGCTATCTTCTCGACCTCATTTATATTCTTACCGACTGTAGACATCCAGTTGGTATTATAAGCCTCAGTAACATATTCAAGCTCCTCACCATGCATTGTAGGTGACGCAAGCCATACTTTTTGTTTAAAGGGTTCTATTTTTTCCATTATTTTTCCCTCTTCCATATTTACTTCATATAAGTAACCATAATTATACTCATTCACGTTAATAATTTTATCACAATATTTTAATCTAGTCAAGTATTTGCCCCATATTTATGTATATTTTTTCAAGAATCGTACATTTTCAGTGTAATATACAATGCTAACCATTTACAAAAAGCTCAGTTTGTGCATTTTTATACTAAGCTGAAAGCTATAATTTTCTTCATTTAAAATTGTTAAATCATGAAACGTTTTGAAAAATATTTTTATCACAAGATTTTTGATCCAGACAAAAGCTGACTTGGTTTTTATCTGCATTTTACACGGCTTTTATTGATTATCAGGCAAAACCAGCATATAATCATAATAGTAATTATGGCGAAGTATGAGAAATATGATTGGAGCAGTGTTTATGATAGTAAAAATTTTCTGTGCGGTTTTGGTAGTCCTTGGAGTGAGCGTTGCGATTGTTCTAGGCGGTCTGATAATTTTGGCTTCTTGCGTTAGTGGCAGAAAAAAGCCTGCTGGTGACAATACCGCTGATGACGAGGACACATTTATGTACACAAATTATATGCAGGGATTTTACCTATAACTTTTTCTACCCTGCCAAGCTTTTTGTATACCATTTTTTATTCTATCACTCGACCCCCAAAAAACTATTGACACAGCCCGAAACTTGTGCTATACTCTCAACAAAATCAAATGGAACTGCACACAGAAAGGGCGTTTTATAATGACTGAAAAAGAAAAAATGCTTGCGGGCAAGATATATGACTCCTCCGACAAGGAGCTTGCAGAATTGAGGACAAAGGCTCACAAGCTTTCACAGCAGTACAGCAGTTTGTATGAAGATGATGAGAGAAGAAGTGCTATCCTTGACGAGCTTCTGCCCGACCATGGCGAGGGATTTTTTCTCCAAGGTCCTGTGTATTTTGACTATGGCATTTTCACAAAGTTCGGCTCAGGCTGCTATGCAAACTTCAATCTGACAGTGCTTGACACCTGCCCTGTGACCATTGGCGACAACGTGTTTTTCGGTCCCAACTGCACCATTGCCACACCTGTTCACCCATTCAGATGGCAGGAGCGTAACATGAAGAAAAAATCTGACGGCACTGTTTATGATGATGAATACGGCAAGCCTATCACAATACACTCCAACTGCTGGATAGCGAGCAATGTTGTCATTACAGGCGGAGTTACCATAGGCGAGGGCTGTGTTATCGGTGCAGGAAGCGTTGTCACCCGTGACATACCGCCAAATTCTCTTGCGGCAGGAAATCCATGCAGGGTTATCCGTGAGATAACAGAGGAGGATTCTATCAAGTACAAAGCAGAACTTTTCTGAGCATAAAAAATACCCCTGACCAGAAAATGATCAGGGGCATTTTTATCGTCTGTCATATCATTGAGTGTAGACCCATTTTTTATCGGACCACGCTCCGTTATAAGTCTTTCCGCCTTTGACAGTGTAGCTTCTTACACGGACGTAATATTTTTGATATCTTGCAAGCCCGGAAACTGTCTTTTTATCAGTGCGGTTGTTTGTTACCTTTACGCTTTTTGCTCCCTTAAAGTCGGAACGCTGTGAGTATGATATTTCATATCCAGTGGCAGAGCCTTTCTGTGCATAATCTATAAAGAAGCCTGCATATGTGCCGTAAAGCTTCTGTATCACCTGCTTTGCAGGATAGATAGCAAAGCTTTTGGTGATAACTCCGCCGTAAATGCCCTTGCCTGTGATAGTCACCTTTGCGGTGCCGACCTTTGTGTTTGCAGAATATTTCACAGTGTAGTCTGTGCCGTTTTTAAGGGTCTTTGAACCGTATTTTACTGTGATCTTCTGCGTTATCGCCTTGCCGGTAAAGCTTTTTGAAGAAATACCGCTGACCTTTGCGTTTGCAAAATTAGTCTTTGCCGTCACAATGCTTTTAGCGTCTGACCAATTGCCGTAATAGGTCTTTCCGCCCCTGACAGTATAAGAGCGAACTCTTACATAATATGTCTTTGAAGTCCCTAATCCAAGTACCGTTATCTTATCCGTCTTGTTGTTGGTGGATCTGTAAGTGGAAGCATCTGAAAAATCAGATCTTGTGCCATACTGGACCTCATAGCCTGTTGCAGATCCTTTCTGCACAAAATCCACAAAAAAGCCCTTGTATCTTGTTTCAAGCACCTGTATCTGCTGTTTTGCAGGATTTATAACAAAGGAAACGGTCTGCTTGCCATTATAATTGCCGTAAAATTCAACTGTTATCTTGCCCGTGCCAACGTTCACGTTTGAGAAATACATCACCATATAATCAATATAACGCTCTAGGGTCTTATTGCCGTCCTTTATAAGCACATCAGGTGTTATCTCCTTGCCGGTGAACGACAGTGGTGTAGCGTAATAAAGCTTGAACTTGGAAGCGTCCTTTGGCTGGATAGTAAAGCTTTTTGCAACAGAGCCTCTGTATTCGCCTTTTCCAACAAAGGACATTTTTGCAGGTCCTGCGTTAAGATTGGTCTTATAATATACAGTGTAATCCACGCCCTCTTTAAGCTCTTTGCCCTCATAGGTGAGCGTTACGTCAGGCTGTTCAATATTCTTTCCTGTGTATGTGAAGCTGTTCTTGAAGCCTGATATTTCGCAGTCTGCAATAAGCTTGCTGTCAGAATACTCCGCTGTGACAGTCATATCCTCTGTGACGTTTTTATAGTCCTTATCCCAGCCTGTAAAACGCAGACCCTTTATAGCGGGGGCTTTCGGAGCTTTTGCAGACTTGCCATATTCCACTGTCTGCTGACTTATCACCTTGCCGTCCTTATCCACAAACGTAACGTTATATGTATAAGGCTTCCATGCGGCATAAAGGGTCTTTGCACCACCTGAATATGAGATACTTTCTATTCTTTCACCTGAAAGTGCAGCGTTATCATACCAGCCTGCAAAGTCTGCACCCTCTTTTGTCGGCTTGGAAAGCGTCACGCTTTCGCCTTTGCTGAGGTATTCCGGATTGCCTGTGCTGTTCGTGCCGCCATTTAAAACATAGTCGACAGTGACAAATTTTGCTTCAACAAGCTTTGCCTTTACTGTGCTGTCAGCAGTATAAACTGTGTTCGCATCGACAGCAATGCCGTTCTTGTACCATTTAAGGGCATAACCGCTTTGCACTTTGACAGCAGGATATTTCACCTTGCCGTCCTTATCAGTGCAGGCATAATGCTTGCCGTCAGGGGCTTCAAATGTTATCTTGTGCGAAGCCTGCTCCCCAGGACGAGTTAGCCTTGCTTTGCCGCCTGCCATTGTCCACCTGCCGCTGTCTGTCTGCTTTCCGCCAATGGTATTCAGCGAATAAGCTGCAGAGCTTGTAACGTTAGACAAAGCCGTTTTCTTTACCTTGCTGTCAGAAAAGTTGCCGTTATACCAGCAATCGGCATATTGCTGTCCATAATAAAATGCGTCATTATCAATGCTGCCCACCATAGCTTTAGCATTTGAACTGCTTGACTTTGCAAGGTCTGAAGCACACTCTGTCAGGGTCAGACCACCTGCTTTGCCCACGATTCCGCCTGCTGAGCTTGTACCCTTGACAGTTCCGCTGAACGTACAGCGTTGGATAGATACCGCATCAAATTCACCAACGATCCCACCTGCGTACTTACCGCTGACAGTTATTTTCTCAGCACTGAGATCTCTTATCTGCGCTCTGTCCTCAGCATAGCCGAACAGACCTGCATAAGAATTGTTTTGGATAACAGCGTTTTTCAGAACGTGTCCGTTGCCGTCAAAATATCCGCAAAAAGGCTTTGAAGCCGTTCCTACTGCCGATATCTTTGCACCACCGAAGTCGATGTCTTTTTCAAGCACAACACGCTTTCCTGCAAAGCTTTCACCGCCTGATACACGCTTTGCGAAGTTTTTCCAATCCGTCGCCGTCTTTATAACAAGGCTTTGTTCCTTTATCTCTTTCGCCTTTGCCTTTATAAGAAGCTTGGCATTGGTGATATCGTTCTTTGAAGCGTTTTCGTCTGCAATAACTTTCTTGCCGTTGTTGACCTCACGCTCATAACCGCTCTGCTTTTCATACTTTGCCACAAGTGTTTCAAGCTCGCTTTTATCAGACTTATCTATATCATCGGTATAGGCAAATATTATAGGCTGACCAGTATAAGCGTCCTTGTCGGTAACGTCCGTCCAACTGTCGCCGTCATTGGAAATATACGCCTGTCCAGGCTTCATGACCCCGTCAGAATAGCCGTAAACGGTCACATAGCCTGAGCCGTCATCACCGCTAAATGTCATCACGACAGAATATCTTTCGCCCTCGTCAAGCTCAACATCAGGGATATCCACAGTATAAAAGCCGTCGCTCTGCACCTTTCCGCTGACCTCACATTCAAGTATCCCCACAGGAGTGCTGTCTGAAACAGAAGTGTAGACCTGCACGGTGTAGTCAGACTTTCCAGTGTAGCCAAGATACATAAAGCCCACTTTGTCAAGAAGCTCGTCTTTTTTTGCTGTAAAAACATCAGCACCGCTCATTTTATTTTCATTGCTAACATAAAATATAGAATTATCCTTATTAGCAGAATAATGGTAATTATTATCACAGCTTTCAGTGAGGTCGAATGCCACCCAATCAGTCATTTCAGCCTCTTCATAGGATATCCAGTAATAGCCGTCCGTGCCACTGGATACTCCCCAAGAGCCTTTCACAAGCCATGCCCCGTTTTTCTTTGGCTGATAGCCTGCAAGGAAATTTGACTTGCTGTAATTATCGTCCCAGCCCACTACGCTTACGGCATGATTTATGCCGCTGTTTTTTGTAGTTTCCGGATCGTAATAGCTTTTGTTATCAAAGGTCATATACAGGTCGTCTGCATAATAGCTCACCATTACTCCGCCAAGCTCTTTTATCTTGTTTTTAATGGCGTTTCGTCCGCCTGTGATAGTGGAAGCGTAATTAAGCTGATATTCGCAAACGCCCTTTTTCTCCTCAGATACGATAGTGGCTTCCGTTCCGTCGGACACGAAAGGCTCATATTCATCATAGCAAAGTCCTCTATGAGCCGCCATTGCAAGGGACGAATCCATCCACGTTCCGCCGCAATCCCATATTGACTCGTCAAATCCGCCGTTAGCATACGTAGAGAGGACAAGGCTCGGCACAGAAAACTGCACGTTTTGATTTTCAAGCCCCTTTTGGATAAGATTGCTTTCAGTGCAGGAGAGTGTCGCAAACGCCCAGCAAGTGCCTGTCTGGAACTGGTTTTTGATAGTCGTCAGCGTATTCTTAGATCTGGGGTCATATTTCGCAGGCAGCGAAGCCGTTGCCTTCTGTGCGTAAGCTGAAGCCCCGTCGTCCGTGTCGGCCAGATCTTCATCAGCGATCTCCGATTTTTCCAGACCTTCCTTTTTGTAGCCATAACCATTATCAGTAAAAATTATCCTGCCCATCTTAAATTTCGGGCTGTCATTATCTCCGCCATGCTCCGCATCCGCAAAAGCTGCACAAGGAAACTGCACTGACAATATCGCCGCAGTCAAAATGGCGGCACATTTATAGATCACCTTCATAAAGATCTCCTTTCTGCTTTTCTGTTATTTAGTTGCACAAAGTTTCTTTTGGTTACTATTTTAATGATTACTTTTTTATCTTTTTCTCTCCACTGAGATAATATTTTTCTTAGTAAGCACAAGTAGCACAATGCCAAGCAAAAGTATCAGCGGCCAAGTAAGATACGGTCTTTTATCATTATCAATATCGGTCACGACCTTATCAGGCTCACCATTTTTATCTGTGTTGTAATACACGTTCACTTTTTCGTTCTGACTCACATAATATGTGCCTGTGAAGATCTCTCTTGTGTACTCCTTGCCGCCAACATCAAAAGCGACAGTTATGTAATATGTTTCAGCTTTGTTGCTTGCCTTTTTGTTATGTCCCCAAGTTTTCAACTCATGGTCTATCCACTTCACATAGCCTGTGGTTTTCTCAGCACTTGACATGAAAACCCTGTTTGAAACATACTTGCTGAGATTATAGATAGTAGAGAAACCACCCATAAGAATAAAAACGATACTCAGAGCGATAAGCCCTGCATTTTGCTTTTTCATTTGATATACCCCCTGAACAGAAATGTTGTGTTAATATGAATTTATTATATCATATGAGGACAAGGGAAGTCAATAAGCCTATCCCATCTTTCCATAAGTCTTATGGACATATTTATTAGTACGGTTTTGATCGTTGAGGTAAGCCGCTATTTTCTTTCTGCTGTAAGGACTTTTTTTATGAGATCATGTTGAAACTTTATCTTCTTCATTTTTTGAACAATTCTTGACTTTGTTATAAATCTGTGTTATACTAATCATAAACGAACGGTCGGTACGCATAAAAGGAGCGGAAGCAACATGAAAACAACTGAGCAACAGCACAATGAGCGGAAACGTGAACTAATGGAAAAGTGCTTCGAGTGCTATGCGGAAAACGGGCTCACAGGCACAGGAATTAAAGCACTGGCCGATGCGTGCGGATGCACGAAAGCAAATTTGTATTCGTATTTTAAAAACCTTGATGAACTGATCATTGAGTCAACGGCATACTGTATGGAAAAGGTTGAGGACGACTTTATGGAGATGGCACCCACTGACCCCGAGGATGTTGTCCGTTTTGTGAAGGAGGTCCCGTATTGGACAGCAAAAAAGCACGGAAAAAAATATCGCCTGATGTATCAGATATATACGCACCCGAAGTATATCGAGCACGGCAAGAAATTCTTTGAGGGCGTGAACGAACGCTATACCGAGTACGCCAAGCGGCTGGAACCAAAGATCGGCATTCCCTATACGGTCATCACGCCGCTGATCTTTATATTCGTCCGCGCCTGCGTTCATTATGCGATGTTTGAGGACGAATATTATCTGAAAACCCAGATGGAAGTCTTAAAACAGGGGGTCGCCCTGTTTGTGGATAAGTACAAAGCAAACCAAGCATAAGCCTATCGACCGCCGCTCATTTACGGCGTGGGCAGCGGCGCAAAGCTCCGCCGTGATAAACAATTCCGAACGGAGGAAAAAAGATGAAAACAAGAAAAAAACTACTCACAGGTACACTTTTTGCGCTTTGCGCCGCTCTTTTGGTGCTTTGCAGCGTGCTTGCAATAGGATGGAGCAAGGCGGCAAAAACAGGCGACGCACTGCCGGAGGTGCGAAACAACGGCACGGCGATTCAGTGGAAATACAGCGACGAAGCCGACTGGCACGACCTTGTGGCGCTTACCGAGCTGCGGGGCGCTGCCGGAGAAAACGGAACAGACGGTAAAAACGGTAAAGACGGCTCTGACGGCAAGAACGGAATAAACGGCACAGACGGTAAAGACGGAGCCGATGGAAAAAACGGCAAGGATGGAATTGACGGTGCCAACGGTAAAGACGGAGCCAACGGCAAAGACGGTATCAACGGCACTGACGGCATTAATGCCAAAAGCATAGAGGTGCATCGAGCTGAAACCCACATACAGTGGCGCTACGAGGGCGATGAGTGGCAGGACCTTGTGGCGATAGCCGACATCACAGGTCCCACCGGGCAGAAAGGTGCAGACGGAGCAAACGGAAAGACACCGGAGTTCCGTGTAAGTGAAAACACCCTGCAGTGGCGCTATGTCGGCGATGAAATATGGCTGAACCTGTACGATCTTTCGGTTTTGAAAGGTCTTGACGGCAAGGATGGTATAAACGGAAAGGACGGAGCCGACGGCAAGGATGGAACAAACGGACAAAACGGCTCCGATGGCGCGGACGGCAACACCCCCTTCATTGGTGAAAACGGCAACTGGTGGATCGGAGAAACCGATACGGGCGTAAAAGCCGCAGGCACAGACGGTGTTGACGGCGACAAGGGCGATAAGGGAGATAAAGGCGACAAGGGCGATGCCGGTCAGAACGGCAGCTGTTCGGGGTATTTTCACGCCTCAAACGGCGGCACCGGCGCTTCATTCAATCAGCCGCTTCAGTTGTTTGAAGATTGCAATTCCGGAGGACTTTTTGTATGGGATCGAGCCAATAGAACCGTAACGCTGAAAGCCGGACATACATACAGTATTTCATTCAGCGGTTCGGTCTGCATTTCTCACGACATGGGTGGATGGTACTCGGTAGTATTGAAAGGCAGACAAGGCATTCTTAATGATACATTGATCGAAAAGTATATGAACGATGCAGATAATTCACGAGTGTGGATGCCGTTTGCATTCAACCGCATCTACAATGCCGGCAGTGATATTGTGCTGCAATATGAATTTATCCAGTTGACCCCCGGCACACAGCTGAACGGTGCTGTCTATAATATTACAATCATTGCTCTTGATTGAGCCGACATATACGAAAACAGAGGTAACGGAAAATAAAAAAACGAATACTCCGTATCATGCTCACCCTTTGTATGGTTCTTTGCCTTGTGTCGACAAGTGTATTTGCCGAGGATAATATGGCAGCGAGTGGGACGGCGGAAGTTTCCACATCGGCGGAACTGGTTTCAGCAATCAGAGAAGCTTCATACGGAACAGTCAAACTGACGTCAGACATTACCATTTACACCACATTAGTGGTCAACCGCACCGTCACCCTTGATCTCAACGGTTATATGCTGAAATACGGCAGCAGCAGTGCAGGGCATATAATCACTGTGTCCAGTGGTATTTTGACAATTGAAAACAGTGACTATACAAAATCGCACAATTTCCAAAAGAAGTATAATTTATATGTAAATGATTTTTTTTGAATTTTGCTCCGTTTAAAATCATACTAATTTTAGCTTTTAATTTTTTTATTCCAAAAACCGCCCCATTTCGTTCTATAAATTACCTCTTATAAACTTTGTTACGGGTCATATAATATTATTGCAAACCCGAAAAACAAATGAAAAGGAGATACGAAAATGAAAGGTATCACAACTCAGGAAGGCAGAGAAACACTCAACAAGTTCAAGATGGAAGCAGCTAACGAAGTTGGCGTAAACCTCAAGCAGGGCTACAACGGCGATCTTACAGCTCGTGAGGTCGGCTCTGTAGGCGGTCAGATGGTCAAGAAGATGATCGACGCTTACAAGACAACAGGCAACAAGTAATTTCTCCCAAAAGTCCTAAAAACTCCGCCATGGCATTTTGCTGTGGCGGAGCTTTTTACTTGAAATCAGGCAAAAAAAGTAGTATAATATACACATAGGGTCGGGGTAAAGATCATAGTAAAGAGGGATAAATATGTTGACTAAAAAGATCGCCGCAGGACTTACAGCTTTTGTTATAACAGCTTCTGCAGCACTGCTTCCGCTTCCAGAAAGCATTAACGGCATATTGGGGAACACCGTTATATCAGCACAGGCTTATTCTGCAAACGACGCCGTAAAAATGCCGTCAGATTTTCTGACTTTTAACAGCTCCGATCAGGTTTTCGTAAACGTGGTTTCTGCCACTAAAAACGGACTATACTATTATACTGTGGAAAACTACAAGAAGCTAATTAAATTCTATAGCTTTTCCAACAACTCCGTGAGAACTGTAGCAACGCTTGGTGACATTATAAATGTATATGCCAACAACTCCAAGATCTATTATATCGAAAGAGATACCAGCACATACAATTCCAGCGTGAAGGGCTCGTCATATTCTTATTACATAAAGACCTTTGACACCGATACGGAAAGGGTGACCAAAAGCGTTAATGTGAGCAAGTATACCCCCAATGGTATTTTAAATTACCCAAACTGTTTTGGCGTTGACGATAACGGCAGGATATATTACTATGTAACAGACAGCAGCGGTGCTGAAAAAGGCGATAATCTATTTCTGCTGGACTCAAACGGAAATAAGCTGTCTTCCTGTAGCACCGAAGTTGCCATAACAAAGTTCTCAGGCTTTGACAGCACAAACGGAAACTTCTATTTTGAAAGAAACGCTGATTACGTTTATTGGGGCTATACTCACAAAATGAACGCCCTTGGCTTTGGAAACATTTCAAATAACAAAATAACCGTGTCTGATAGATCTATCGACTATTTCTATCAGAAATATTACGATTATCATTATGACAACGCACAAATGCTTGGCAACGGCAAGCTTGCGTGGACTTCTTCTGCAAGCGGCACTGTAAACATCGTGGAATCTGCCAAATTTCATACATCAACAGATGATACATTATCTCTCTTTGGAAGCGTTTCAAGAGCGGAACATGAAAACAAAAATGATCTCTACAACAGCGTTGGAACAAGAACTGTATACAACAGCGAAAATGACAGCACTATCATGTATGTAAACAACACCCTTATGGAGTTCAACAATGATTTTAAACAGGTGGCTTCATATAAAACAGCTTATCCTGTTTTCGCTTTGTATTATACGAACGGCACTGTGACAGCCATAGAGCGTGATACTGACGGCAATTTCTACTCAGAGAATATTGCTTGGAAAATGCCTAGCAGTGTTACGATTTCAAATTCTTCTGCCACGCTCAAAACGGGAGACAGCCTTAAACTTTCTGCAAAGAGTAATTCCGATATAGACTACGGCTTCACATGGTCAAGCAGTGATAATTCTGTGGCTTCTGTTACAAAAGACGGCAAGGTGTACGGAAACAAGGCAGGCGTATGCACAATAACCGCTACCACCGACAACAGTGTGAAAGCAAGCTGTACAGTGACAGTTACGCCTATGGATAGCGACACAAAAGGCTCTGCCACTATACTCAGCGGACGTGCAACAGACAATGCTTCAGATAACCATTACAACACATGGTCATCTGTCACAAACTCTTATCTTGTACAAAACAGCGACGGAACGCTCACAAGGCTTGAAAACACATCAAGCGGCATTGTGGTAGAAAACTACTCCGCAGACGGCAAAAAGCTTATCTCACAACGCACTATTTCAAAAGAGCTTAACTTATTTGGTGGATTCTATTCGGGAAAAGACTATAACTATCTCGTGTTCGGTCAGAACAACACTGCCGAAAGCGACAGCAAGGAAGTTGTAAGAGTAGTCAAATACACCAAGAGCTGGAGCAAGGTAAATTCATGCAGTATCTCAGGTGTCAATACAACAAAGCCGTTCTCGGCAGGCTCACTGAGAATGGAAGAAGCGGGCGGAAAGCTTTATGTTTACACCTGCCATGAGATGTATGCTGACAGCAACGGCATAAATCATCAGGCAAATATGTTTTTCACCATTGACGAATCCTCCATGTCCCTGACCGACTCAATGTATGACGTTTCAAATCTTACAGACGGCTATGTTAGCCACTCATTCAACCAATTCATCAAAGCTGACGAAAGCGGAAAATACATCTTCAGAGTTGACCACTCAGAGTCCAGCAACTATTTCATGAACGGCTCTTACCTTTCTGTAAACGGCATTACTCTCACAAAATATAAGGCTGACGGAAAATCAACAGCCGTGAGCGTTTCTATCCCTGTTAAGTTCGATATGAACAAAAGCAACTACACGGGCGCTTCAATAGGCGGTTTTGAGCTTGGCAGCGGAAACTGTCTGATAGCCTATGCAAAAGACGTTTCAAGCAGTTGTAAGACAAGAAATGTTTACATAAGCGTCACAGACGAGCTTTTCAACGGCACACAGAACATTGCCCTCACAAACTACGGCACATCAAGTAAAGTGACCTGCCGCACCCCTCAGCTTATAAAGATAAATGACAATCTGTTCCTTGTTATGTGGGAAGAATACAACAGTTCCACAGGCAAGACCGCCACAAAGACAATGACAGTTGACTCAAACAGCAAAACTGTTACCAAAGCCATTTCTCACTCCTTCGGACTTTCAGATTGTCAACCTGTTGTATGCAGTGACGGCATGGTAAAATGGTATGTCACAAATAATTCAGCACCGACCCTTTACAAACTCTCACCATTTGCGCTTGACGATTATCATGAACACAGCTATACAAAAACAGTTCTCAGCAACGCCACCTGCACCACCGCAGGCACAGTAAAATACACCTGCTCATGCGGTGACTCCTACACAGAAACTATCCCAGCCACAGGCCACAAGTCAAGCGGTTGGATAGTCGACAAGGCGGCTTCTATCGGAGTTAAAGGCTCAAAGCACAAGGAATGTACAGTATGCAAGAAAGTTCTTGAAATGGCTGAGATCCCTGCACTTTCAAGAATTAGCATTTCAAAGGCAAGCGTGACACTTTTCACTTCGACCTACGCATATGATGGCAAGGCAAAGAAGCCTGGTGTAACGGTCAAGCTAAACGGCAAAACTTTGAAGAATGGTACAGATTACAGCGTGACCTATTCAAACAACACAAAAGTCGGCACGGCAAAGGTCACTATCACAGGCAAGGGCAATTACGCAGGCACTATTACAAAGACGTTCAAGATAAATCCTGCCAAGCAGGAGATACAGAAGCTTACGGCTAAGTCAAAGGCATTCTTTATCGACTGGGCGCAGAAGGGTTCTGCTACCGGATATGAAATACAGTATGCTACCAACTCAAAGTTCACAAGTGCAAAGAAAGTTACCATAACAAACAACAAGACCGACACCAAGACTATTTCAAAGCTTTCGGGCAAAAAGAAATACTACGTTCGTGTTCGTTCTTACACAACTGTAAAGGGTACTAAGTATTATGGCGCTTGGTCAGCTTCAAAGAGTGTGACTACTAAGAAGTAATTTTTATCGTTTATGAAAATATCCCCCATGCAGAGGTTTTCTGCATGAGGGAGTTTTTTTGCGTTAAAGCGTACATTTTGTCGGCAAAGCCACCCTGAAATGTTACGACCGACCATATAAAAAACACCGCACAAAGTCTTACCTCTGTGCGGTGTAAATATCTACTTTATTACTTCCTCTTAGAAACCACCATAGCTGCACCTGCAAGTGCTGCCAGACCTATACTTATGCCCATTGCCGCATCTGTATTAGGGTTTGTGGTGCTGTTAGGATTTGTCGTTGTCTTTGATGATGAAGCCGCTGCGCTGCTGTCATTTGTTGCTTCAGAAGAAGCCTCGGAAGATGACTCCTCTGCTTTGCTCTCGCTGCTCTCCTCACTTGACGACTCCTCAACAACGTTATTGAACTCAACGTCGTCGTCCTTTGTCATTTCGTCAACGCCGTCGTTAACCAACTCAACTCTCTCCCAGCCGTAAATGCCTTCAATAGCATATGTAAGCTCATAAGCTGCTGTCTTCTGTGAAACAGCTGATGGGTGATAGTCAACTGCATAGCCATTGTTTTCGCTGTCCTGAACGCTGAACTGGAAAACTGATACCTTGCTGTCGCCTGTTTCAGTCTTATAAGTGTCAACTGCATCTGTAATAGAAGGATAAAGCTCCTGTCCCATAATACCGAGTGTACAAAGTATCTCAGAATTTGGATTCTTAGCTCTTATCTCCTTGAGGAAATTTACATAGCCCTTTTCAAACTCAGCACACTTATCAGGGTCACCCTTTGTGTATGAGTTATCGTTTGTACCAAGATTTACAACGATAAGCTCAGGCTGATACTGTGAGAAATCCCAATCATAATTAGCTGTCTGTTCACCGTCGAACCAGCTCCATGTAAAGCAGAACTTATCATAGAAATTTGGCACAAGCAGTGCGTCATTTACCTTGCCGTTGCCTGAATAACCAGAGATCACACCTGCTCCGCTTACTGATACAAAGCTGTAGTCAGCACCAAAATTCTGTGCTGCCTTGTAAGCATATGTCTTTGCGGCGTTCTCGTTGTAGATAGAAAATGACTTTCCAAGTGGATCGTCAACGCCGTATCCACAAGTGATAGAGTCACCAATAAACTCGATAGAATGCTTTGCTGCCTCTGTTGGCTGTGGCTTGCCGTCTACCTCAAAGCTGTCAATTGCGATAACGCTCTGCGCAGCTTCTGAAAGCTTTATGAGCTTAACTGTGCTTTCGCCCTCAGGAAGCTCTACCTCAACTGCGTTTGTCTTCTTATTTTTTATGTAGCCCTGCTTAACAAGCTTGCCGTTTACAAATACGCCAATTCTTGCCTCACCTACACTGCCGTTTACATTGAAAACAGCCTTTGTGCCTGTGCATTTGAACTCGATACCGCTTGCAGAATAGCCAAGTATCGTTGTGTCGCCCTTTCTGTAAGTACGACCGATAAGCTTAACATTGTCGCTTGTTGCCTCATAAGAGGTGAGCTTGTCCGTTGCTTCCGTGTCTGCCATGACTGTCATTCCCATGCAGCCTGCTGCAATTGCCGCAGCACAGAAGCCTGCCAAAAACTTCTTCATACTATGATTTCCTCCGTTGTTTAATTTTTTTGTATCTTTTGCCTTAATATTTCTCGATCCAATAATTTAATTATACTCTATCTGCAAGATATATACATTAATTTATTATTAATATTTATTCGCTATTTTATTAACGGGTCTGTTAGATATTCTTTATCCTCTTATAAACCACAGCCGACAGCGGTGGACAGACGAAACTGCCTGAAACGGGCTGTTTGTTCATCTTGCCACTTTCATCAAGCCTGAGATAAAAGCTTCCCTCAGGCAGACCGAAGCCCCTGTTCTCGTAGTAAGGATTAAGTGCGATAACATAGCATTCTCCGTCTTTTTCAAGCTTCCAGCTTACGCAGTTCCAATCGTCATTGTGCATAAAATGAAGATGTGCATTCACGTCCTCTTTAGTATACATTCGGAAAAGCGGACTTCCCTTTCTCAGCCTTATAAGAGCCTTGTAATACTCAAAGACCTCTTTATATTCAAGCTTTCTGTTCCACTTTATGGAGTTAGTGTAGTCAGGCGCATTGTAGCTGTCATGGGAATAGATATTCACATCGTTTGGCGCTTCGCCCTCTTTGAGTATCCTCGGCTTTGACCTAAGGAAATCCTGACCAAGCTGTATGAACGGCATCCCCTGTGAAAGTATCACTATCGCCGCCGCAAGCTTATCCATTTTTATCCTTACGTCCTCACTGTCATTTTTCGCAGAAATACAAAGCTTGTCCCACAAAGTATTGTTGTCATGAGCCTCACAGTAATTCACCGCCTGAGTAGGTTCAAAAGCCCAGCAAGCTTCTTTTGCGTCATTTATCTGATAGTGTGGCACAGAGCCGGCTATACCACGCCTTAGAGTAGAAGCCGCATTTCTGTTTCCGCTGACAAAGCCCTTGTCATATGGATTGAAGGTACCGCCCTTAATGGAATCTCTGATGTTATCGTTGAAAAGTCCAACTCTTCCGAACTGATATGAATTCCATTTATATGCAAGCCTGTCAGCAGGGAGCGGTGACTCTCCTCCCGTCCAGCCCTCACCATACATTAGTATCTGAGGGTCTATCTTGTTAAGCTCGTCCCTTATGATGTTCACAGTTTCAATATCGTGAAGCGCCATAAGGTCAAAGCGGAAGCCGTCTATCTTATATTCCGTTGCCCAAAATCTGAGAGAATCTATCATGAATTTTCTCATCATCATGTGGTTTGAAGCCGTTTCGTTTCCACAGCCCGAGCCGTTTGAAAAAGAGCCGTCATTTCTTATTCTATGATAATAATATGGAAAAGAACGCTCAAAGGCTGACTCCTCAGTATAGTAAGTGTGATTGTATACCACGTCCATTACAACGCCAATGCCGTTCTCATGAAGTGCCATAACAAGCTGTTTGAACTCTCTTATCCTGCACTTAGGGTCATAAGGGTCTGTGGAATATGACCCCTCAAGGCAGTTGAAGTTCTTAGGGTCATAACCCCAGTTATATTGATTGAGCCAAGGCTTGCTCTCGTCTACAGTGGCATAATCTTCCACAGGAAGCAGGTGAACATGAGTTATGCCAAGCTCTTTTAGATGCTCGATACAGGTGTTCACGCCCTGATATTTCGTACCCTTATCGGCAAAAGCCACATACTTTCCTCTATGCTCAGGAGCAACGCCTGATGAACTGTCCGCAGAAAAATCTCTGACGTGGCACTCATACACCACTGCGTCGCAGGCATTTCTGCATTTAGGCTTCTTGACCTTATCCCAGCCCTCAGGGTCGGTGGTCTTGAAATCCACCACCGCACCAACGTTTCCGTTGACTCCGCAGGCTTTTGCATAGATATCTATAGTTTCATGTCTTGTTTTGTGGTCAAACTCAAATGTATAGGTATAAAAAACACCGTCAAGGTCACGGAGTATCTCCACATACCAAACACCATGGTCAAGCCTTTCCATAGGCAGGCTTTCAAGACGGCTTTTGCCCTCACCGTCAAGATACAGATTAAGATAAACTCCCGTTGCAAGCGGCGACCATGTTTTGAACACAGTTTTGCCCTCTTTCATGACCGCACCCAGATCGTTTCCTATATATTGATTATCTCTGTCGAACTGTTCATAATTCAATCTGTACATCAACCATGCCCCTTGCCTATATTTTTACCTCTTAGATATTTTTACTTCAGACTTTCGCCAAGCACCGAGCCTTGAAGGAGCTTAGTTTCAAAGCCCTCCCTCGTATTTTTAAGCAGGTCATCGCAAAGCTTTACCTTGTCCTTTTCAAGAAGCAGCAGGATTGTTGAGCCGCCGAACTCGAAATATCCCTTTTCTTCGCCCTTTGTGACCTTTACGCCGCCCTCAGTGTGCAGATTAGTTATCCTGCCCACCATAAGAGCACCGACTTCCATTTGAATAATATCTCCGAACTGCTCCGTTCTTATCATGCAATATTCTCTGGAATTTTCCTTGAAAACAGGCAGATAATTGTTCACCACTGGGTTCACAGTGTGAAGGATTCCATTTATCTTTCTGTTGTGGCTCTTTACACCATCTGCACAATAGCAATAGCGGTGATAATCGTCCACTGAAAGTCTGATGATAACTGCATAGCCGCCCTCATAACGCTTTGCAAGCTTGCTGTCCCTGAGAAGCGAGGCAGTATTATACACTGCGTTCTTTATAATAAAGGTATCAGACTGTGTTATCTTATAAGCAGTCACCTTACCGTCACAAGGTGAAACAAGCAGATCTCTGTCCTTAGTGATAAAACGTCTGCCGGGCTTTATTTTTCTTGTGAAAAAATCATTGAAAGAGCGATACATTCTTTCCTCATAGTCAAACATATCTATGCCGTTTTTTTCCGCAAAGCCGAAAATAAAAGGCACTGAGAACTTGCTGTCAAGTATCACTCTTGCACACTTTGAAAATATCGGACAGCCGAGAAATTTCATAAGCGCCCTGCCCATTGCCGAGCTGTAGGCAGCCGCAAGAAAGCTATCCTGAGATGTGGTCTGTTCGTATTCTCTGCCCTGTCTGTCACGATATTTCATTTGTTTCTCTCCTTTTATTTACATTATTGTAGGGGACGACACCCCCGACGTCCTGTTTTTCACACACCTGTCCGGCAAAAACATTTCCCATTCAGGTAACTTTTATCTTAGATTATATGCTGCATTTTAAGATAGCCGAGAAGGATTATCGCACCTATAGTAAAGAGTATCAGCACGCCTTTCATGGAAAGCTTCTTGACATTTATTTTCAATACAAAGAGTATTGAAATAAGTATCATAAAGCTATGGAAAACAAATGGAAAAATATTTCTCGGTATATTGTGCTGACCCATGAACAGCAGAGGAAGTATCATAGCAACTGTTGTAACAGGCAGACCCTTATATTCTTTTCTGTTCTCTGTTGTGTTTCTCTGACGCTCTTCCTCCATAACGTTGAAGTAGCCAAGTCTGATAACAGCGCCCAGAACTATCATAATGCTTGCGATAAGACGAAGCGGATAAACTGAGTTGTAGTGATAGCCTATGACAGCAGGGAAAACACCGAAGCAAACAAGGTCGCACAGTGAGTCGATCTGTATGCCGAACACCTTTTCATGTTCTGTTCTGTTTTTCATACTTCTTGCTATCTTGCCGTCAAAAAGGTCGCAGATACCCGAAAGAAGCAGGCATAGAAAGGCTATGGACATATGATTTTCAAAGACCTGAGTGATCCCGAACACTGACGAAACAAGTCCTATGTATGTGAGTATTACCGAATAATTATAAAAACCGATCATTTTTTCTTTTCCTCTCATTCTTTTTCGACTTCTTTTTTAACTTCCTGCGATCCCTCAAGACCATTCTTCTTATCATTCCTCATAACGATAAAGTGAGCCACGAACGTTACCAATGCGCTCATTATCAGCAGTAAATAGAAGCTGAGTCCACGGCTCAGTAGCATTGCAGGCTTTACAAGCTCTGCGGTGAAAATGCTCATGAACATATATGTGAAGCAGCCCTCTGTTACGCCTGCCGCACCAGGCAATGGCAGCATTTCAACTGCAACGCCTATCATAGTCTGAAGTGCGATAATATTCCAAAAACTTGTTCCGCTAAGGCCGTAGGACTTATACACTATCCATGTGACAGCCAGCAGGAACAGTCTCTGCACCAGTGTGATAAGAAAAATATTTATCACAGTATGCACATTGCTCTTTATATATTCCGAACCGATCATGTAATTGTCACAGATACGCTTTATTTTGTTTATGTATTTTTCGTTGTTCTTTTCTTTGAGTATCCTTATGCGTGTCAGAAGATTTATAAGCTTTATGCCCATTTTTCTCGCCCACAAAGGCTTATAGAAAATAAACACAAGCCCTGCGATATAGGCGATATTCAGTATAAAGCCGATAAGCAGAAGCCACCAAAGCCGTCCCACATGAATCTTTATAAAGCCAAAGTTGAAAAGCAGGAACGCCACCGCAAGAAGCACCTGCACAGCCTTGAAAGCTATGGTGATGATAAGCATTATCAAGGTGGAAAAGCCTATCTTTATGCCGTCTTTCTTCATGTAATACATCTGCGCAGGCTGTCCGCCGGAAGCAGACGGCGTTATACAGCTAAAGAAAAAGCCTATAAACGAGTATTTCAAACAACGCCTGAAAGGAGTTTTTACTTCAAAAAGCCTCAGCATATACTTTATTATGACCGACTCCCCTGCCACATAGCAGAACACGCACACAGCACCCACTGCAAGCCAGCTTTTCTTTGCAAGGTGAAGATCCGCCACTATGTCGGAAAATTCTTCTCCTCTGAAAAGCAGTCTGACTGTCAGCCAGCCTATGACCACAATAAAGAATATATTAAGAACATATTTCAGGTTCTTTTTTATTTTCATCATCTCCGAATTTTCAGCCTGTCCATTAAAAGGTCAGACCGTTTTTGTCCCACACATATTTTTTACAGAACGAATGCCATAAAGCACAGATTTACTATTATCTGCAAAATTGTAAATCTTATTACTACCTGAGTATCAGACCAGCCCTTGTTCTTTCTTGCATGGTCGTGAAGAGGAGTTCTTATGCCCTCCATAAAATTCTTTATTTTCAGGAAACGTCTGAAAGAAAGCTTGAGAAGTCCGAGCCCGCCGTCAAGTATGATAACTATAGCCATAGGGATAAATGCGAACGGTGCGGCAGTTTTCAAAAACATCACCGCAAGAAAAACGCCCAGCGCTCTTGAGCCTGCGTCACCCATGAGCATCTGGCTAGGCGAGCAGTTGAACCACAGATAAGCCGCAAGCGTCACAAACATTATCATAGGCAGAAGCATATCAGCTGCACCGCTCTTTGTCACCATAAGTGCAAGGGGCAGAAGAACTGTCATGACCAGCGAGCCGCATAGCCCGTCAACGCCGTCTGTACAGTTTGTAACGTTTATAGCCGTCCAAACGAGGACGCCTGCAAGGATAATGAACAGCGGCGCAGGGATAGTGAAAGTGGAATCTGTGATATAAAGCTTCACCTGCGAGCCGTTATAAAAATAGTATGTAAACGCAATGCCAAGAGATATAACAAGGTCGATAAGACCCTTTTTCAGGTTGCCCCAAGGAGTTTCAGCAGCATCATCAAAATATCCGCTGAGCATGGCAGCGTACACAAGCACGAGATAGATTATGTTCTCAATGTCAAGAGGATAAAAGAGTGCGGTGCAAAGTGTAAAGGAAGTCACGAAGATTATTCCTGCGCCACGAGGCTTGCCCTCAGAAAGAGCACCGTTCACAGCGAACGCTCTGCCCTGATCTTTAGGCAAAATGCGTTTGAAGAATTTCAGGCTGAAAAAAGCAATAAGAAAACTGCACAGCATTGGCACAAGTAGCACCAATGTAGTATTATTAGTCTTAGCCAAAAGGTTATAAAACATTGTCATCGTCCTTTTCTGTTTCAATTCATACATATACTATTATATTATACAACATAGCTGTGCAAAATGCAAATATTATTATCCGTCATTTTGCACAATTTTTTCTTAATGGTTTCTTAATGTAGAAAATTTAAGGTAAGTGCCAAGCAAAACAAAATGCACAGCCCATATAAGACTGTGCATAGGTTCATTCTGTTTCATTCAATATGTTCATCATTTCGGACGGCGTAACAATAAAATCTTTCATGGGATAATGTTTCTTATTTCCCGTGACAACATAAGCATTATTATCACGCTTTTCCATTGCTACCTCGTAGAAAATAAGATCGTCCATATCCACGAGTATCTCCCCTGTCGGTTTCGGGTCAACTTTAATTCCATGTGAAATAATAGAATTTATCATTGTTTGGATAGTTTCAGCTTTTAGGTGAAACTTAGGTCTGTTCAAGACTTCCGCATATTCATCTATTATGTCATCATGAAACAGCGGCGTTATCCTGCCGTCAAGCACCTCACGAAGCACCATACACGGCGGAGATTGCAAATTTTTAGTGATAAGAGCAGATACGATAACATTTGTGTCAATAACAGCGCAGACTTTCATTTATCATTTTCTCCTGTTCTTTCTCACTTCTGCTATTTCAGCGTTTATCTCGTCCAAAGACATTTCAGGGACGTCAGTTGCCTGCTCTCTAAGCTTTTCAAACGCTTCAAGTCCCTCTGCTCTTGTAACAGCATTTTCAGGAAGAACTGTTTCAAATGGTATTCCACGCACCATTTTGCTGCGCACCATAAACATTCTGAAAGCTGTAGGAAGATCCATTCCTAATGCACTGTATATCTCGCTCACCTCATTTTTAAGGTCACTGTCAACACGGAATTGAACTAAAGTCTGATTTTTTGCCATACAAAACACCTCCAAATATATTAAAATGTATGTGTTTATCTTTCAATTATATTATATCATCATTTATATATATTGTCAACACAGTACACTACAAAATACATTATCATGAAAAAATATATTTGCTCCTAAAGATTGAAAAAAACATTATTTTGTGCTATAATTATCTCATTAAGGAGGCATTTTTATGGCAATAAAAGACAAAGTGCTGGAACTTCTCGACGATAACAAGGGCAAATATCTTTCAGGCGAACAGCTTGCTGACACGCTGGGCTGTACCCGTGGGGCTGTTTGGAAGGCTGTGAAAGCTTTGCAGGAAAACGGCTACCCTATCTCTGCGGTGACGAACAAGGGCTATTCCCTTGATGAAAACACTGATATACTTTCCCTTGCAGGCATAAAAAAATATCTTGACCCTGATCGTCAGGGGCTTGAAATAGAGGTATACAAGGAAGTAAGCTCCACTAATCTGGTACTCAAAGACTATGCAAATCAGGGTGTGCCCGAGGGCAGGATAGTCATTGCAGGTATGCAGACTCAGGGGCGTGGAAGGCTTGGACGTTCTTTCTTTTCTCCCTCTGATTCAGGACTTTACATGAGCATTCTTCTCCGCCCTGACATGGCTGCGGCTGACGCTGTTAAGATAACCACTGCTGCTGCAGTATCTGTTGCCCTTGCTGTGGAAAAGGTCAGCGATCAAAAGCCTGACATAAAATGGGTGAACGACATTTACATAAACGGCAGGAAGATATGCGGAATACTCACGGAGGCTTCTTTCAGCATGGAAAGCGGCGGACTTGACTACGCTGTGCTTGGCATCGGTGTGAACACCTACGAGCCGGAAGGCGGTTTTCCTGAGGCAATAAGAGATATCGCAGGACCGATATTCCACGAAAGAAAAAGCGATATGCGAAACAGGATAGCCGCAGAGATAATAAACAATTTCATGCGTCTTTATGATAGCTTTGAAGAAAACAGCTTTTACCCAGAATACAGAAAACGCTTGCTGTGGGTAGGCGAGAAGATAAACGTAATAAGAGGAAGCGAAAAAACTCCTGCCACAATGCTTGGGGCTGATGAGGACTGCCGCCTGCACGTCAGATATGAGGACGGCAGAGAAGAATATATTTCCTCAGGAGAGATAAGTATTCGCAAGGCTTAACATAATATACGAAATGTTAGGTATATCTAATGAAACAAACGGCTATGTTTTTTTATAATTAATTCAGTTTATCAAATAGTATCAGCAGGTCGAGTCATTGAGAAATGGCTCGATTTTTTATGCATTATAACTATATAAACGTTTTCGTTTATGTGTATTTCTACAAGTTAGTCAATGCTTATTCTAATTATATATAGCCCATGTAAATAAAAACATTATTCATTTTGTGTCATATAGTATATAATTATAGTTGACAGTATGTCTTGATTATTGACTTTGTAATCAAATTTAACTTTAATTATATGGAGGAAATTTTATGACAAAAGAATTTGATTATTCACCGATCGACAAAATTCTTGAAAATCATGAAAAAACAGCGGTCATAGCCATATTGCAGGATATTCAGGAGATATATCACTATCTTCCAAAGGAAATATTCCCATATCTTGCAAAAAAGCTTGGCACAGGCGAAGCAAGAATATACAGCGTTGCGACCTTTTATGAGAATTTTTCTCTCGAGCCAAAGGGCAAATACGTTATCAAATGTTGTGACGGCACTGCCTGTCATGTAAGAAAATCTATACCTATTCTCGAATATCTCAGAGGAGAGCTTGGTCTTAGCGAGAAGAAAACCACCACTGACGATCTGATGTTCACAGTGGAAACTGTTTCATGTCTTGGTGCTTGTGGACTTGCCCCTGTTCTCACTGTGAACGATGTTGTTCACCCTGAGATGAATCCTGACAAGGCTGCGGCTCTGCTTAAGGAACTGAGAGAAAAGGAGGCTGAATAATATGCTGCTGAAAACGAAATACGATCTTGACAACGCTCGTGAACAGTATGGTAAGCTTGTTGACAAGCAGGCTAGAAAAGTGCTTGTTTGCGCAGGTACAGGCTGTGTTGCAGGCGGTTCGCTGAACATATACCAGAAGCTTATAGAAACTATCTCCGCAAAGGGATTGGAGTGCGTAGTGGCACTTGCTGACGAGCCACATGATGATGATATTCACGAGGGCGCTATCGGTGTAAAAAGAAGCGGCTGTCACGGCTTCTGCGAAATGGGTCCACTTGTTAGAATAGAGCCTGAGGGCTGGCTTTACACTAAGGTAAAGCTTGACGATGTTGACGAGATAGTTGACAAGACTATCTGCAATGGCGAGTGCGTTGAAAGACTGTGCTACAAGAAAAACGGTGAAATATATCGCCAGCAGTCAGAAATACCATTCTATAAGATGCAGCAGCGTATCGTTCTTGAACACTGTGGTCACATTGACGCTACTTCCATAAAGGAATATCTTGCTATAGGCGGCTACAGAGCCTTTGAAAAGGCACTTCTCGATATGTCCCCTGAGGATATCCTCAACGAAATGACAGAATCTAATCTTCGTGGACGTGGAGGCGGAGGATTCCCTCTTGGCAGAAAGTGGACAAGCGTTGCAAAGCAGAAAAGCCCTACAAAATACATAGTCTGCAATGGTGACGAGGGCGACCCTGGCGCATTTATGGATCGTTCTATCATGGAGGGCGACCCGCACAGACTTCTTGAAGGCATGATGATAGCCGGTATCGCAACAGGCGCAAAAGAGGGATATATCTACGTTCGTGCGGAATATCCGCTGGCAGTATCACGTCTTAAAGGTGCAATCGCACAGGCTGAGCAGTTTGGTCTGCTTGGTGACAATATACTCGGCACAGATTACTCATTCAGAATACATATAAATCGTGGTGCAGGCGCATTTGTTTGCGGTGAAGGCTCTGCCCTGACGGCTTCTATCGAGGGCAAGCGTGGTATGCCTAGAGTTAAGCCGCCAAGAACTGTTGAACATGGTCTTTTCAACGAGCCTACAGTTCTCAACAACGTTGAAACGCTGGCTAACGTGCCTGTTATCATCAACAACGGTGCAAAATGGTTCAGGAGCATAGGCCCTGAGAACTCCCCTGGAACAAAGGCTTTCGCTCTTACGGGCAACATCTCGAACACCGGTCTTATTGAAGTGCCAATGGGAACTTCTCTCAGAAAGGTAATATTCGATATCGGCGGCGGCATGAGAGGTGACGGAAAGTTCAAGGCTGTTCAGATAGGCGGTCCGTCAGGCGGCTGTCTTGTTACGCCTAACCTCGATATCCAGCTTGACTTTGACTCGCTGAAAAAAGTCGGTGCTATGATCGGCTCAGGCGGACTTGTTGTTATGGACGATAAGTCCTGCATGGTAGAAGTTGCAAGATTTTTCATGAATTTCACCCAGAACGAGTCCTGCGGAAAGTGTGTTCCGTGCCGTGAGGGTACAAAGAGAATGCTTGAGATACTTGAGCGTATCGTAAATGGTAACGGACAGGAGGGAGATATCGAACTGCTTCTTGAGCTTGCCGACACTATCTCCTCAACTGCTCTCTGCGGTCTTGGAAAGACGGCTGCATTCCCTGTTGTATCTACAATAAAGAACTTCCGTGAGGAATATGAAGCTCACATAAGAGATAAGAAGTGTCCATCAGGCAACTGCAAGAAGCTCGTGACATATCAGATCGACCCTGAGATATGCAAGGGCTGTTCAAAGTGTTCAAGAGTCTGTCCTGTGGGTGCGATCAGCGGTGAGATCAAAAAGCCGTTCAAGATCGACACCTCTAAGTGCATAAAGTGCGGAGCTTGTATTTCCAACTGCCATTTCAAAGCTGTCAAGGAGGTTTAATTTTAGCTATGAATAAAGAGTTTATGATAATCGACAATATCCCCGTTGCTATAAACGGTGAAAAAAATCTGCTTGAGCTTATCAGAAAGGCAGGCATCGAGCTTCCTACATTCTGTTACTATTCTGAGCTTTCAGTATACGGTGCTTGCAGAATGTGCATGGTGGAAAACAAATGGGGTGGCATGGAAGCCGCTTGCTCAACTCCTCCGAGAAACGGTATGGAGATATACACAAACACACCAAGGCTGAGAAAATACCGCAAGATGATATTGGAACTTCTTCTTTCAAATCACTGCGGTGAATGTACTACCTGCGATAAAAACGGCAAGTGCAAATTGCAGGAGCTTGCCGCAAGATTTGATATCCACAGGGTACGTTTTGACAATCCAAAGTCCAAGCCTTGTATTGATGATTCTTCTGTATCTATAACCAGGGACGCCAACAAGTGTATCCTCTGCGGTGACTGCGTAAGAGTATGCAACGAGGTACAGAATGTTGGTGCAATAGATTTTGCATTCAGAGGTTCAAAAATGAAGGTCGCCTGCTCATTTGACAAGCCTATAGGCGATTCAAACTGCGTTGGCTGCGGTCAGTGTGCGGCAGTCTGTCCAACAGGCGCTATAATCATAAAGAACGACAGCCACAGGCTTTGGAAAGAGCTTAATCAGGAGGACACTATTGCAGTGGCTCAGGTAGCTCCGGCTGTAAGAGTTGCAGTGGCAAAAGAGTTCGGCTACAACGGTGAGAACGTTATGGGCAAGATAGTTGCAGCACTTAGAAGAATAGGCTTCAACTACATTTTCGACACATCTACAGCCGCAGACCTCACTGTTATGGAGGAGTCAAAGGAGTTTGCAGACAGGCTAGCAAACGGCGGAAAGCTCCCGCTATTCACATCATGCTGTCCTGCATGGATAAAGTATGCTGAGAACGAGTATCCTGAGATACTGCCTAACATTTCCACTTGCCGTTCACCAATGCAGATGTTTGCTTCCGTAATAAACGAGAAGTTCAAAGGCGAGGGCAAGAAGATACTTTCTGTTGCTGTTATGCCTTGCACTGCTAAAAAGGGAGAAGCCGCAAGAGATGAGTTCAAGGACGAAAACGGCAAGCCGCTGGTGGATTTTGTCATCACAACTCAGGAGCTTATCATGATGATAAAAGAAGCCGGTATCGTGTTCAACGAGATAGAGCCGGAAGCTGTTGATATGCCGTTCGGCACTATGACAGGCGCAGGTGTTATCTTTGGTGTAACAGGCGGTGTAACAGAAGCAGTTATCAGACGTGTTTCCACAGACAAGTCACTCGCTTCCCTGAGAAATCTTGCATTCGAGGGCGTAAGAGGCTTCGATGGCATAAAGGAGCTTGAAGTACCTCTTGGCGACAAGGCTATCAAGGTCTGCGTTGTAAATGGACTTCGCAATGTTGAAGTCATAATGAACAGAATGAAAGCTGGCGAGCATTTCGACCTTATCGAAGTTATGGCTTGTCCAAACGGCTGTATAGGCGGCGCTGGTCAGCCAAAGGCTACTATCGACGAGAAGAAGGAGCGCAGTGTTAATCTTTACAATGCTGACAAGCTTTGCACTTTGAAGCGTTCAGAAGAAAATCCGCTTATGGATAAGCTTTACGAGGGTATCCTCAAGGGCAGAGAGCATGAACTGCTTCATGTAAGCTATGTAAAATAACAAAATAGCATAAATAGCGAAAGGCTGCACGAAACTGTGCAGCCTTTTTTTGTGTGTCGAAAATAATAAAGGGGCGACCTGAGGTCGCCCCTACATATGAACAGCGTATTTACATAAATTGTAGGGGACGGCGCCCTCGACGTCCCGCTTATTTAGGACGTTGTCAATAAGCTCAAGTTTGCACGAAATTGTGCAGCCCTTTTTGTACGGACTATTTTATTATGATATATCCTCCACCTTGACAGCTCTCTTTTCATTTCTGTAGTTGACTACCTCTCCAAAAGTGCAGTATATAACAGAGAACACAGGAACAGCGATGAACATTCCGAATATGCCAAAGAGGTTTCCGCCTATGGTGATAGCGAAAAGTGTCCATAGCGACGGCAGACCAACCGAGTTTCCTACCACCTTTGGATAGATAAGATTGCCCTCAATAGCCTGAATAATGAACATGAACAACAAAAACAGCACAGCCTGCTTGAAATCCGTCACGCATATAAGCAGGAAGCCCACCACATAGCCAAGAAAAGCTCCCACAATAGGGATAAGTGCAGTGCAGGCAACGAGTATGGCAATAAGCACTGCATTCGGGAAACGGAAGATAGCCATACCAATACCGCAAAGGGAGCCGAGGATAAGGGCTTCCGTGGTCTGACCCACAAGAAAGTTCGCAAAAGTGTCGATAGAGCGACGGCATATACGGCTTATGCGGTCGGTGATACGATTGCTGAGAAAAGCACAGCTTATGCGCTTGCACAGGTCTTTGAGCCGCTCTTTTGCGGCAAGCATATAGACCGCAAAGCAGATTCCCAAGAAGAAGTTCACAAGACCTGAGAAAAGATCTGTCACAAAGCTTACTGTTGAACTGAGTGTGTTCAAGATCACAACGCCGTCTTTCAGCCAGCTTGTAACCTTATCGATAATATCAGCAGTGCTTATATTCATTCTGTCAAGCCACCCTGCTATCTCAGGGGAATTGTTGAGCTTGTCGGAAATATTTGAAATAAGTACAGGGATATCGTCTGAAAGCTGAGAGAAAGTCTTTATGAGTGCAGGGATAATAAGCCAGCACACAAGTGCAACAACGCCTAGACAAAGCAGAAAGGTCAGCACTATCGAGCATGGTCTTTTCAGCGTTTCCACAGTTTTGGCATATTTCTCTTTTTTAGGCTTCTTAAAAAGCCTCTTTTCAATGCCTGACATTGGCACATTCAGGATAAATGCGATTATACAGCCAAATATAACAGGCTTCAAGACCCCGATCATTACGCCCAGAAGTCTAAAAAATTTATCATAGTTGGTCAATCCCCAAAAAAGCACTACGCCAAGAACCACAAGGGCTGCATTTTCTTTGAATTTTTTTGTAAATTTCATTAGTTTCTCCTTACAAAAACGAGCTGTACAGCCTTTGCCGTACAGCTCTCAAATCGCTTAGAAATTAGTGTTAAGGCTGAGATACTGTCCGCTCTGATAGAGATAGATCAGATATACCACAGACGCATAGATAGTTACAACAAGCACCACCAATGTTGTAAATGCGGCGAGAATGTTCAGTATCGGGATAAACGCCACAACAAGGCACACTGCCATGACAATAAGGCAGGTCTTGTTTACATTCCACACATGGTCGCCCTTGTTTGCAAGGCCGTAGTTCTTCACGTCCCTCAGCAGGTCGCCTGTTGATTTGCAGATATAGTAAAGCACCGCTATGTTCATTACATTGCCAGCAAAACTCAGAACACTTGATATCGCATTATTGTCAATAAATGTGTCAACTATTGAAAAGATAAGATCAGCCACTGTGAAAACAAGAGCTGTCTGATAACCATTATGGTCTTTTGAAGCTTCAAGTATTCCCCATACGTTGAAAATAGTTGCGGCTACGGTACAAGTCATCAAAAGAAGTGCGCCTATCCCAGGTATAAAAGCAAGCGGAACTCCTATAACACCTATGATCTTTGCCAGAAACACCTTTTTGATACCGCTTGCGGCATTTGGATATTTTACCATTTTATTACCCCCTATATTTCGATTTCTTAATCAAGTTCGATATTCATTATCGGCTGTGAAACGTCTGCGCCGGCAGGTACCATTGGAAGAACGTTTATATCCTTGTTGATGATAACGTCCACAAGGCAAGGCTTACCGCATTTGAGTGCCTTTTCAAGCATCGGCTTTATCTCGGATTTCTTTGTTATCCTTACGCCCTCAACGCCAAATGCGTCGGCAAGCTTCATAAGGTCTGTTCCTCTTTCAATGTTAGTCTGAGAAAATCTCTTTCCGTAGAAAAGTCTTTGCCACTGTCTTACCATTCCGAGAACGTCATTCTCGAAAACAAGCTCAACAAGCGGTATCTTATGCTTTGCAAGTGAAGAAAGCTCGTTGCAGTTCATGAAGAAGCTTCCGTCGCCTGCGATGTTTACTACTGTTCTGTCAGGGTTGCCCACCTTTGCGCCCATTCCTGCACCAAAGCCGTAGCCCATTGTACCAAGTCCGCCGCTTGAAGCAAAGCTTCTTGGACACTTGAAGTTATAATACTGTGCAGCCCACATCTGGTGCTGACCGACTTCTGTGGAGATGATAGCCTTGCCGTCTGTAAGTCTGTCAAGCTCTTCGATAACGTCCTGCGGAAGCACCTCGTCCTCGCTCTCGATAGGCACCATTCTCAGCGCATACTGCTTTTTCCAATCCATAACAGTATTCATCCAAGCCTCGTGCTTCATATCTGGAAGAAGCTCGCAAAGCTTTGCAAGGATATACTTAACGTCTCCAGTAACATGGCTGTAAACGTCGATATTCTTGCCTATCTCGGCAGGGTCTATATCAATATGTATGATCTTCTTATCCTTTGCAAATGTCTTAGCGTTGCAAAGAACTCTGTCGGAAAATCTCGAGCCAAGAACTATCATAAGGTCACATTCGCTGAGCGTCATAGCGGCTGTCTTTGTGCCGTGCATACCAAGCATACCGATATAGCAGTCCTTAGTATTGTCAAGTGCGCACTGACCCATAAGTGACAATGAAACAGGTGCGTCCACTTTTCTTACGAACTCAGCCATTTCTTCTGTTGCATCAGCAGAAACAACTCCGCCGCCTGCGTAGATAAAAGGCTTCTCAGCATTCTTTATAAGCTCTGCCGCAGCAGCTATCTCATCATTTATGCCCTCAGGATTGTGATTTACTACCTTCTTAGGCTCTTTCTTCTCATAGACCATAAGTGCGCCTGTGATATCCTTTGGTATATCTATAAGAACAGGACCCTTTCTGCCCTCGTTTGCAATATAGAAAGCTTCTCTGATAATATCAGCAAGCTCCGCAGGGTCTTTCACAATGTAGTTATGCTTTGTGATAGGCATTGTTATCCCGCAGATATCTACCTCCTGAAAAGAGTCAAGACCAAGCAGATCTCTTGTTACGTTTCCTGTGATAGCCACCATAGGGATAGAATCCATATAAGCTGTGGCGATGCCTGTTACAAGGTTCGTAGCACCCGGACCTGAAGTTGCGATAACAACGCCCGTTCTGCCTGTTGTTCTTGAATATCCGTCAGCCGCATGGCAGGCAGCCTGCTCATGGGCGGTGATAACATGGTGTATCTTATCAGAATATTTATACAGCGAGTCATATATGTTTAGAACTGCTCCGCCCGGATAGCCGAACACTGTATCGACGCCCTGCTCCAGCAAACATTCAATTATAACGTCTGAGCCACGTAACTCTTTCAACATTTTTTATTTCCTCCAAATTACAAAATACATCTAAAATCATAAAAATATATCAATATATGATTATACTATATCTGCTTTAAAAAGTCAATACTTTCATTCATTTGGCTCATAAGCTCGTCCACCGTATCAGAGAAAAGCTTTGTCTGCTCGTCAGGCTTCTTTTCCTCTACAGCTTCCGCCTTTTCAGGCTTCTTACTTTCAAGCATATCCTGCACGCTCACTGTCTTTTCCACAGCCTTTTTTGCTGTGAGCGTTTTAAGCTCATGATCGTCAAGATAAGGCTTTATGCCCACAACGGAAACATTGTCAGTTCCGCCGTTTGTGAGGGCAAGCTCCATTATAGCGCCAAGCTTTTCAGAAACAGAAAGGTCAAGACCAAGCCCCACCACCATTTCTTCCTCAGAAACGTAATCCGACACGCCGTCTGACACTATGATTATCATATCGTCAGGTTCTTTGCCAAAATCAGCCACCAACGGTGTTTGTGCCACATCGGGTTCATTGAGAGTGCTGCCGATAGAAGATATTATGGCATTCTGATACTGTGGCTCAAGCTCTGACACATCTTCTATCCTGCCATGCTCATACATATATCGTGCATAGGATTGGTCAACAGATATCTGCCTGATAGTGCCGTTCACATAGCGGTACATTCTGCTGTCGCCAACGTTTATGCACATTGCTCTGCTTTCCTCGTCCACTGCAAGGCAACACAGGGTGGTCTGCATATTTGCAGCATTTTCAGCCCTTACGCCCTGCTTTTTTATTTTGTTGTGAACATCGATAAGCGTTCTTTTCATATCCACCCCTGAATTATATTCAAGAATGGAAAGATGCCTTAAACAAAGCTCCGAGGCGACCTCTCCTGCATTTTCTCCACCAACGCCGTCGCAAACGGCTGCAATAAAAGGAGCAGCGACAGTTGATTCATAGCTGCCGCTGTTGATGACCTCGTGGTCTATTAAAATGCAGTCCTCATTCTGTTCACGGTAATTTCCCTTGTCTGTTATTCCGAAAATATAATAATACATTTATTATCACCGTCTGAAAACTGGTATCGTGCTGTTATATCATATCTGCAACAAGACTGCCCATTTCCTTACAGCCAACGAGCTTCATGCCCTCTGACATGATATCCCCTGTTCTGTAGCCTGCCTCAAGCACCTTCTTGACAGCATTGTCGATAGCGTCTGCTTCCTTATCCATATCGAAAGAAAATCTCAGGAGCATTGAAGCAGAAAGGATAGTAGCGATAGGGTTAGCCTTATCCTGTCCTGCGATATCAGGTGCAGAGCCGTGGCTAGGCTCATACATACCGAACTTTGTGTCGTTCAGTGAAGCGGAAGCCAGCATACCGAGTGAGCCTGATATCATAGCGGCTTCGTCTGAAAGGATATCACCGAACATATTCTCTGTAAGGATAACGTCAAACTGCTTAGGATCTCTTACAAGCTGCATTGCGCAATTGTCAACGAGCATATGCTCAAGCTCGACCTCAGGATAATCCTTAGCGACCTCGTTTACTACCTTTCTCCAAAGTCTTGAAGAATCAAGAACGTTAGCCTTATCAACGCTTGTAACTTTCTTTCTTCTCTTCATGGCGATGTCAAAGCCACGGATAGCAATTCTTCTTATCTCGTTCTCGTTATATGTAAGAGTATCAACGGCAGTTTCAACGCCGTCAACGTTCTCTGTCTTTCTCGCACCAAAATACAGACCGCCTGTAAGCTCTCTCATTATCATCATGTCGAAGCCGTCGCCGATTATATCGTCCTTAAGGGGGCAAGCTTCTCTAAGCTCAGGATAAAGATTTGCAGGACGCAGGTTAGCGAACAGACCAAGCTCTTTTCTTATTTTCAGAAGTCCGGCTTCAGGTCTGAGGTTCGGAGCAAGCTTATACCATGGTGAAGTGGAAGTATTTCCGCCGATAGAGCCAAGCAGAACTGCGTCTGAGTTCTTTGCTATCTCGACAGCCTCGTCTGTAAGCGGAACGCCATATTTATCTATAGAACAGCCGCCCATAAGGATATCAGTATAAACAAACTTATGACCGAACTTTTCAGCAACCTTGTCGAGGACCTTCTGTGCTTCTGTTACTATTTCAGGGCCTATCCCGTCGCCCTTTATAACTGTTATTTTCTTTTCCATGTTATTTTTCCTCCTCAGAATTTAAAGTCGAAACGCTTATCTCGCAGGAATAGCTCTGCTTTTCGGCTGTCATGAACAAAATGCCTGTATAGACCGAACACTCGCCGTCAATAAGCTTCTTTTTGCAATAATCGTCAGCAGCCATGCCTTTGAGCTGATACTGCATATAAGTGTCCGCCGTATCAGTGCCGTCAAAGTTCACCTGACTATAGTCTATCTCCTCACCGTCCATATAATATGACCAGTAGTAAGACAAACCGTCAGAGCCTTTGATCTTTATGCTGTTTGGTGAAACAGTGCTGTCTATGCTTGCTTCGTCTATATTCGCCCAAAGTCCGTTGAAAGTGGAAAATCCAGCACCATTTATCTCAGGCTTATTGCAGGCAAAGATCTTTGTTGTAACGCCTTTTTTATCGGTCTTTTCGTCCTTTTCCACAAGAACTATACTGCTGTTTGAAGCAGTTCCCCTTGCAAAACTGCCGCCAAGCTTTCTGTTTATCTCTGCAGAGCTTAGGGTCAGGTCTATCTTGCTGCCGTCCACCATTACCATAAAAGGCAGAAAATCCTTGCTGCTGTATTCAAACTTACCGCTGCTCTCCTCTTTTTTCGAGCAGCCTGCGCTGCACACCAGCATTACCCCTGCTGCAAGTGCCGCAAATAGCTTTTTAGCTTTCATAGCTTCACCCCTTCATAGAAACAGTTCAAGGGCGACCCCTTTTGAGAGATCCCCCTTAAAGCTTCAAAATATCTTATTTAAGTGAGTTAAGAAGACCATTGCTGTTGATGATATTGATAAGAAACTCAGGGAATGACTGACCCTGATAAGTCTCATTCTTGGTCTTGTTTGTGATAACGCCACTGTCGAAATCTATCTCCACCTCGTCACCATTATCTATCTTCTCGGCAGCTTCCTCGCACTCGATGATAGGAAGTCCGATATTTATAGCGTTTCTGTAGAATATTCTTGCGAATGTCTTTGCTATAACGCAGGATATTCCGCTCGCCTTGATAGCAGCAGGCGCATGCTCTCTTGATGAACCGCAGCCAAAATTGCTCTTTGCTACCATTATATCGCCCTTTTGAACGTTCTTTGCAAAGTCAACGTCAATATCCTCCATGCAGTGCTGTGCAAGCTCCTGCATATCAGGTGTGTTGAGGTATCTTGCAGGGATAATAACGTCTGTGTCTACGTTATCCCCGTATTTATGTACTTTTCCGCAAGCTTTCATTATGAAAACCCCTTTCGTCAAACTTTATCAGCCCTGCTTGAACTCTGACGAATGGAATATATTTTCTCCTATCGCCTGTTTTCTAAGCTCTTCATATATCTTTTCAAGATACGGGCCGTCTATAGTATCCTTGTTTCTTGTAATAAAATAGCAGATCTTTACCTTGTGGAACATTCCCTCTTTAACGAGAGCATACACAGGTGTACCCCCGATATTGGAGGTATAAAAGGTATTGAAGCCCTTCTTGTCAATAAGAGCCTGTGTCATTTCCACGGTAAATGTATTTTTGTCATGGAGTTCCTGAATGATCTCGTCAGCCTTCTCCTCACGCTGATAGTCATTTAGTGAAGTTCCGTACTTCTTTGTAACAATACTAAGAAGTATATCGGAGAATATTTCCCTAAGATAATTTTTCATCTGTTCTCGCTCCCAAGTCGTATATGCGGTCATGCCGCATATCAATTATTCCCCCAACGCAAGATCTGTCAGCTGATTTTCTCCCCGAATATCACATAACTTCCGACGGCTGTGAGATCTTGCCTGTCACAGCTGAAGCGGCGGCAACGTAAGGTGAAGCCAGATAAACCTCTGATTCTGGGTGACCCATACGTCCCACGAAATTTCTGTTTGTTGTTGCAACGGCTCTTTCGCCCTTTGCAAGAATACCCATATGTCCGCCAAGACATGGACCGCAGGTAGGTGTAGAAACCGCACAGCCTGCATTTATGAATATCTCCAGCAGACCCTCTTTCATGGCCTGCATATATACCTTCTGTGTGGCAGGGATAACGATACATCTAACGTTCTTTGCCACCTTTTTGCCGTCAAGTATCTCAGCGGCACATCTCAGATCCTCTATTCTTCCGTTCGTACATGAGCCGATGACCACCTGATCTATCTTGACCTCCGGGATATCGTCAAATGTTCTTGCATTCTCAGGCAGATGAGGGAAAGCGACTGTAGGCTTTATCTGGCTGAGGTCGATAGTGTATTCAGCCTCATACTCAGCGTCATCGTCAGCCTTGTATATCTTATACTCTCTGTCTACCTTATCCTTGATGTAATCAAGTGTAACATCGTCAACTGCAAATATGCCGTTCTTAGCACCTGCTTCGATAGCCATGTTAGCCATGCAAAGCCTGTCCTCCATGGAAAGATTTCTCAGACCCTCGCCTGAAAATTCCATAGACTTGTAAAGTGCGCCGTCAACGCCTATCATGCCGATTATGTGAAGTATAACGTCCTTAGCGGCACTATACTTTGGAAGCTTGCCTACGATATTGAACTTGATAGCGGCAGGGACTTTGAACCAGGTCTTTCCCTTTGCCATGCCTGCGCACATATCTGTTGAGCCGATACCTGTTGAGAATGCGCCAAGTGCGCCATATGTACAAGTATGTGAGTCAGCACCGATAACGCAGTCGCCTGGAGCGACAAGTCCTTTTTCAGGAAGCAGAGCGTGTTCAATGCCCATATCGCCAACGTCGAAATAATTCTTTATGTCATACTTTGAAGCAAAATCACGGCAGGTCTTGCACTGTGTAGCGGATTTGATATCCTTGTTAGGTGCAAAGTGATCCATGACCATTGTGACCTTATTCTTATCGAAAACATCTGTAAAGCCCGCTTTATTGAACTCGTTGATAGCCACAGGGGACGTAACGTCGTTGCCGAGAACCAGGTCAAGGTTCGCCATTATAAGCTGACCTGCCTTGACTTCGTCAAGACCTGCGTGGGCTGCCAGAATTTTCTGAGTCATTGTCATACCCATTTAATATTACTCCTTACTATCAGATCTCAGAGTTTACCAAGATCCTTTATTTTTTTATACCCATTTATTATACCACTATTTTGATGTTAATGCAAATACATATTTATTATATATCTATGAATAATATTTATACTAAACGTTTGAGATAGGAACATATCTCTTTTACTTTTACATATAAATTGCGAAAATTTTAATCAAATTTTATACAATAGCACTAAACATTAACTGAAATATCCTTCACAACATCACAAAATACGAACATTCACGGGAAAATACCGTCAGCCCTCTTGACTTCATTTGCATGGCATAGCTGTTCTCTTTCTGCAAAAAATAATATTACAAAGAAAAAAAGGAGGAAACAGCAATGAAGATGAAGTCAATGATAACAGGCGTTTCAATGGCGATAGCCGCAGGAACAGTGGCTTATGCAGTCACAGAGGCGACATCAAGCGAAAAGAAAATGCTCAAAAGCCGCACAGGACGTGCTATCAGAGCTATCGGTGACGTAATGGACGGCATTTCAATGATGATGAAATAGCCCTCATGCAGGAGCGTACCATGGTGGTAACGCTCCTGTTTTTTTGCATTTTTAACTCTGACTTATCTTTTTCAGCAGCGTAAGAGCGTCGATAACATCGACCTTTCCATCACCGTTCATATCCGCACGCTTTAGCTGAGCGGAATCAAGCTGCGTCTTGCCTGCATTGTAACGCAGCATGAGCAAAGCGTCCACAACTGTCAGATACTTGTCACCATTCACATCTCCCTGCTGCAGGGTCTGTGAAGCGGCTTTTCTTGTTATTTTTATTGTGTACGTCCGTTTTACACCGCTTGCCGCCGTGCAGGTGACCTTGACAGTGTTTTCGCCGGTTTTAAGGCTCACCTTGCCGTTTCCAGACACCTTTGCACTTTTGCCCAGCGGATTTGCATTAACAGTAACAGAAGAAACCTCCGCATTGACTTTGGCAGTATAGCTTGCGGTGAACTTATCGAATTTTGGTGAAATGCTCGTGCCTGAAACGCTGAGAGATTTAAGATAATTGTTGTTATCTCCACTGCTTGTAGGCTTTGGGCAAAGTTTATCAGGCATATTGTTGTAAACAGGTATCTTAAACTCCATTGCGCTGTTCAAAATATCCTGAGAATAGGCGTTTTTTAGGCTTATTGCTTCATTCGCCTGACCGAAAACGCAGGTCATATACTGGTGGTAATAAAGCCCGTTTCCGCCGTCTACCATATCAAATTTTTGCAGATAAAGGGTATCCTGACCCTTTGTTATGTAGCCTGTGCCTAAGAATATCGAGCCGCCCACTATGGACTTGTATTGATTTGTCCAAGGAAGAAGATAGGTCGGATTAGTAGTTTTTGCATACTTACAGCCCATTTCTGCGGCTGTCATGGTGGAGGTCGCATAAGCCTGAATGTCAAAGAAGTTGAAATAATTCTCATAGCCTTTCACAGTACCAAGGGATTGCGGCGCACCATTTACGCCCTGCTCGTTCCTGCACCTTGAAGCAAGGTGATAAGGTGAAACGCCCGATTTCTTTGCAGCGTCCATAAAGGTCTGCGAATATGTATACTTTTTCTTTGTGTCAGGACAAGTGTAGCTTCCGCTCATAAAAGTGTCTGCAAGAATAGTTTTTACACCGCTTTCCGTCTGATACGAGGAATTATATGACTGATTTTCAAACATGAAAATGTATGTATCGTTGAGAAAATTTCTCGGATCCATATAATACATTATTATCTCTTTTGAAGCCGCCACCCACGAGCCGTCAAGCCCATACCAATAACCGCCGTTAAAATCATATGCGCCCTTTTCCATTGACTTCCATGAAGCCAGTGCCGACGAGTGGACAAGGTTTCTGCCCACAACACATTCTTCCTTTAACGCAGTGTTCCAATCCACGCCAAGCTTCTGAGCGGTAAATATCCACTTTGGGTGCTGTTCATGGAGCGTTCGCAGATATGGCTTATAGCTTTCAGGAAAGCCCTGCTTTGTCATATAGCTCTCAAAATCAGCGTCAGAACTGCCCTGCGAACCGCTTGATGTTAGCTGAACATATGCCGCCGAAACATAGCCCGTCACATTGCCGCATGATATCCTATACCATTTTGCACCGCTTGAGTCGGTGGTTTCGGAAAGTATAGTCAGGCTGTCGCCATAGCTTACTGTGCCTGTTTTAGAATAGCCTGTGCCTGCACCGCTGCGAACGTTCAGAACGTCTGCCGTACAGCTTCCCGTCATATTTGCCGCTGAAGCCGTCAAACATGAAGCCGCCATTGACGCTGCAATAGCAAATGACAGGATATATGAAATCATCTTTTTTATCAACTCGTTCACCTCAGAAGATATAGGCAATACCGCAACAAGGCACGCCTATGTATAAGTCCTTATTTTTACACACATTGGTTTGTACATTTTTCTGTATCAAGTACAAAACTTCACCCTCATTATAGTACATTTCTCAGGGCTTTGTCAACAGTCTTTTTGATTCATAAAAAATTTACATTTAGTAAAATGCAGCTTTCACTTAAAAGTTACAGATTTATTACAGCCTATTTAGTGGCTTTGCTGTTGATCGGTACATACATATTGTGACGCAAAAGCTCTCATTATAAATATATCCAAAAAAATATGCTTATTTTCGCTGTTTTGACTATTGACGTGTTACTTTATATTGTGATATAATCCTATTACGACAAAGGTAACAGAACTTGTAATATTTTATAATGAAATATTACAAATTAAAGACAAAATAATAGTAAACAAAATTAATCAAGAGCAAAATACTGACAGAAAAACACGATTTTGCAACGGAGGTATCAAATGAAAAAACTGAAAATAAACAAGATGGCGCTGTCGGTGGCAACAGCGTTTCTTATGCTCACGAGCATTGTTTCCACAGTGGCTAGTGCATCAGGCGGAAACGAGATAAAGCTCACAAGCGACAAGAACTTTGCAAAGGCAGGCGACAGCATAAACGTAAAAGCGAGCCTTGAGCCTGATAAAACAGGCGTTGCAGGCTTCACTATAGACCTGCATTATGACCCGTCAAAGGTAACAGTATATGTGCCGACCGATGAGGAGAGCGAGAGTACATACAATGTGGGAAGCAAATTTTCCGTTATAACCAACTATGTTGCTTCATCAGGCACTATAAAAATAGTCGGTGCAAACCTTACAGGTTCTAACATAAAGGACAGCACAGACCTTGCCCTTGCGACTTTCAAGGTAAAAGACGGGGTAACAGGCAAGATAAACTATTGGGTAGAGGTTGAAACAATGGTGGCGGAAGCTGACGGTGGATACAAGTCAGTTTCATACTCAGCACCTACAGAGGGTTCACCACTCACTGTCAGTGCAGGGGAGGAGATCACAACAACTCCTGCAACGACCACTACGACCGCTTCATCTAAGGCTGAAGCTACTACAACTACATCAAAGTCGACCACAACTACAACGACGACTACAGCAAAGACTACGACCAAGTCCGAAGCGACTACCACAACTACAGCTAAGTCTGAGAAAGTTACAACAACTACAACAAAGCCTGCTGAAACCACCACAACGACTACAACAGCAAAGAGCGAAACTCAGACCACTACAACCGCAACATCTGCACAGCCTGAGTCCGAACCGCTTTTCACACACAAGCAGGGTGACACTGACTTCAACAGCGAAACTTCCCTTCAGTTCGGCTTCAAGCTTTCCGACTACATAACAGACTATTCACAGCATTACAATGTAAAGGTCAACGTAAAGTCATCAGGCAACGCAAGCGGTGCAGTCGGTGCGTTGGTAGACGGAAGCTGGTCTGCACAGAGCACGAAGCTCACAGGCGGCGAGGAAGCACAGTGGATATACTCAGATCTTGACCCTTCAAGAACAAGCGACGAGGTTTTCGTACAGCTTTATTACGTAAAGGCAAATGCAGATTTTCAGATAGCTTCCGTGGAAGTAACGCCTGTCAAGGAAGCAGTTGACACATCAGCAGTTACAAAGGTCACAGCGGCAGAACCAAAGCCTGCTGACGATACAACGACCACAACTACTACAACAGCAAGCACAGAGCCAAAGGCTGACGAAAACACACAGCCTGAAAGCACCACCACAACAACAGCCGGACAGCCTGCAAATGTCGGTGCGGCTGTTACTACAGTAAGCGAGGGCGACAGTTCGCAGGAGCTTACAGAATCACAGGCAACGGAAAAGATACAGCAGATAGTTGACGAGGCCTCATCGCAGGCTGACAGCTCAAAAGTAAATCCGTCAACAGGCGTTGAAATGACAAAGAACATTCTTACTGTCATTGCCGCAGGATATGTTATTTTTGCGATATTTGCAGTTATCTTCAACAGATTTGCCGCAAAGGACGAAGAATAATAACCGAATATATTTCTTTTGGCTATAAAAACGGACGTTTCCATCGGAAGCGTCCGTTTTTTCGTCAGGAACACCAAGGGGATAGTGTGATCCTGCATTTTATTGATCTTCTATAACAGGCGGAATGAAATTCTCTAAGGCGCTGAGAAGCTTCGGGTGTCGTATAACAAAATGTATAGCAGGTGCGTTTCCCTTTGAAATCATCGCCCACTGACCTTCATGGATCAGTATTTGCAAATTGCAGAAGGTCTGCCGCTTAGCATATTTAAGGCTATAGTTTTCATGTGTCTGTGCATAGCGTTCTGTGCTTTTTAAATGTGCAGAATAATCATCATAGCTGTAAAGAACATCACTGGCACAGAATACGCCCGACAGGTCAAGGGCATGGGGACGTGTTTCAAATTCCTCTCGGGAAAGACAACATATCTCATCCTCTATGGTCATGGTTTCCAATATGCTCTCAACTCGCTTTTTACGCTCGCTGACATAAGCTTTTATATCTCTGCCCCGGCGGTCGTCAATGCCATTTCTGTCAAGTATACTATTGAGCAGGTCATTGGCACGTTTACGATAATATCCAAGCTCCTTTTTGGACTTGGTGAGATAATATCTGCCCTCGCTGTGAAAGCCTGCCACGGCTTCCCCTGAAAGAGCCGCCGCACCTGATACCTTCAGCAAATGCAAAAAAGCATTATTCTGTACGTTTTTCAAATAGTAAGGCGCTATCTGCCCCGTCATATACATCGGTATCCAGCTTTCAAGACCAAGCATCATATCATCCAAGGAACGGTCAAGATCATGTATCTGACAAAGGTGCAGACCCTTTTTAAGCATCAGAGCCATACCGAACATCCACTTCTTCGGAAATTCGGGATCATCAGCCATTTCCTTCATAGGCATATCACTGTACATTATCACAGGCTCATTAGAACGTGACAAGACTGTGGCTTTCAGAAAATCAAGCTCACTTTCCATCATTTCCTTGATGCCAAAATAATTTTTTGACACAGGAAGCTGAAAAGGCAATGCAGGTACTTTCATTTCATCAAAACGTATCGCCTTTATGTATTCGTTCAGGTCAAACTCATCAAGCTTATCAAGAAACTTTTCAATTCCACCGCTTTTTATCTCTCTGCTCTGTCCGGCATGATCGCTGAACAGCCATTTGCATATCACTTCATAACGCTGTGACACATCCTCTATATCACTTTCATTACAGCCCACAAGCTGTGCGACCGCTGATATCTCTGTGGGAGTTCTAAGCTCCCTTGCAGTAAAACCTGCTATTGCGGCGACAAAGCGTTCAGGGTCGGCGGGCTTTCTAGTACCGTTCCGTATACGGAAAATGGTGGAAACATCATAATTTATCTCCTTGCACATACGCTTGATGTTTATATCAAGGGCTGAGATAAGGGTATTGAAATTTTGCCGCATAGACTCTCTGTCGGCAGGTATGATATCTTCACAGTCAAGAAAGGCTCTTTTTATGTTCTCCCTTGTCATATCGCCATAGCCTTTTTCCCTTGCCACAGCCTCAAGAGCGTTGCAAAGCCCGTCAAACGCCACAGTGTCTATCTCAGGTATTCTCTCTCCGCTTCTGTATCTGCTAAATGTTGAGGGAGATATCCCTGACAACTCACAAAGCTCCTTTGCCGTGCAGGAAAGCTGTTCTATATAATTACCAAGCTGTTCGCAAAACTTCATTTTAACGATTCCCCCCGCTGTCATATGGTATTACGTTAATTATATATCATATTTATCAAAAAAGGAAGTCCCCCACGATATATAATTTCAGAATTGGCATATGACTATTATGAAATAAATCACAAATTTATTCATAGATTTGTTATAATGTGATAAAGGATATCACAGTAGGGAAAATACAAAGTAATGGAGGTGTGCTTGTAAGATAATAGCGAACATGAGAAAATTATAATATCAAAAGGAGATGTATATTATGAAAAAAACAACCACAAAACTGCTGACAGCCTTGCTTACGCTGTGTATAGTGCTGACACTGATGCCGATGACAGCGTTTGCAGATCCTGGAACGTATGCTGTTGAATTTTACCCCGGAGATCATGGGAGCATGACCAAAAACGACCAGATCCCGTTTGTATATTATGGCATTGACGATGATGTTAACAAGCCATACTACTACAAGCTGAATGTATCCGAAACAGAAACTCTAAGCTTTGCCGGCAGCATCATTAATGTTTTGTCACCAAATCCAGGCTATGAGTTTTCCTACTGGACAGCCGATGCTGCCGTCTACCAGGTCGGCGGTGATACTGCCATTCCCGCTGGCACCGCTCTTTCCTCTGATCAAATACAGAGCAAAATTACCGTGAAAAGTGATGTGACGTTCACAGCTCACTTTAAGCAGATATCTGAATATCCTGACGAATCAGAGATCACCAATGCCACCATTGAAGATGTTAGGTTTAATTATGGGGCTGGCGATACAACTGAGACATCGGCTTTTGTAACACCAGTAGACTACGAGAAATATGATGTGGCTTATGAATGCTGGCAGCAATTTGAAAACAACGAACCAGTTGCCGCATGGTATTCTGACAATGGTTCGCACGGATCTTTGCCAACCTTCACAAAATTTGAAGGCGGCAAAAAATATGTGTATTCCCTTATGCTTAAACCAAAAGACGGATATTCCTTCAGCAGCGAAACTATAGTTACTGTAAACGGGCAGAAAGTGTCCGCACATTTCGTCGATGGCTTCATGTATGTCCCGGCTGTTAAAACGATCACTGCATCTACGGTGACAGTCATAGACGTGGTGGAGATCAACGACGCCACCGTCAACTTCAAGGACGGCGACAAGCCCGTATTCACCGGCGATGTACCCGACGGCAAATACTACTACCGAGCTGAATGGTGGGAACTGGACAGCAAGACCGGTGCGATTTCTGCGGATTTCTTCAGCGGTGCTTATGAAAATAAGATCACCACTTTTGAAGCCGGAAAGACCTATCATTACGGTGTGTATGTGGTATCTGAAGGATTTGTTGAAAGTGAAAATACCTCTTATGTATTCGGACCCAACACCAAGCTTAAGATAAACGGCGAATTTGTGAATTACAAACGCTATGAAAATGATACGAGCGACGGCTCTGACGGCACCTTGTGGGTCATCACAGACCTGACTATGACACCAAAGGCAAATGATACAAGCTCTGACAGCAGCGATACAAACTCAGACAGCAAAGACACAAGTTCAAATAACAGTGGCACAAGCACAAACAGCAACTCAAATACTGACAGCAAGACCCCTGCCAAGAACAACGCAGGAAGCACAAATCCTAACACAGGCAATAATGTTGGCGGTATACTGCTTACCATTGTTATAGCCGGAAGCGGACTTGTAGTTGCAGGCAGAAGATCACGCAAAAACAAATAACAACATGAGCTGACAAAAAACGGGCGTTTCAAAGCGAAACGTCCGTCTTTTTATATCCATATCAAATTTACTTGTTCTGTGCCTTAAAGATAACGCCCGTTACCTTTGGACCTGCGTTTATTGCAATTGCCGCACCAATCTGATAGCACTCAGCAGGAGGATAGCCCACCTTCTTCGTCATGGCCTGCACCATTTCATCTCTCACGCTCTCGTCATTGCCATAAACGATGCAGTAAGGTGTCTGCGGTATCATTTCCTTTACAGTCAGGTCAAGTATCTTTGGCACAATAGCCTTGTCGCCTCTTACCTTTGTTTCTGTAACGATAGCATGGTCATGTATCCTCATGATAGGTCTAAGACCCATTACCTCGCCCACAAAAGCAGCCGCAGACGGTATCCTTCCCGACTTTTTTGCATACTTGAGGGTATATGGTGCAAAGAAAATAACGCAGTTCTTTATCCAATCCTCCATAAATGCCACGATATCAGCCGCAGGGACGTCCTTTGCGGCTTTCATTGCGCCCTGAACTACCGCATAACCATACGCTCCTGTGTAGCTCTCGCCGTCTATATTGTATATAGTGAACTTGCCCTTTGCCTCAGGGTGAGCGGAATAAAACTCCTCTGCCGCCATAACAGCGTTGTTGTATGTTGCCGAGCCTTTTGAGTTTATGGTAGTGTTTATAACATCAGTATAGCCCTCGCTGTAGAGCTTCTCAAAAGTTTCCTGATATTCAAAGGCTGTTATCTGCGATGTAACAGGTATGCCGTCAAAATCGTCAAGCATTTTGTAGAATTTCTCGTTGTCGAAATCTATCCTTGATGTGTAGCTGTCATCACCCATTGCCACCTTGAAATTCATTATCTGGATATCCAGCTTCTTTTCAAGCTCCTCAGTGATATCGCTCGCTGAGTCGGTAAGAAATTTTATTTTTGCCATAAATTCACCCTCCGTTTTTTTATTTATTTTATTCGTCCCATGTATATTGCGTCAGCTTGCCCTCTCTGCCAAGGTCGGGATAATCCCACTGTCTTAACACCTCATAGCAGGCTATCGCCACTGAGTTTGACAGATTAAGACTTCTGAGCGTTTTCCTCATTGGTATCCTCACACAGCTTTGGGGATTTTCATAAAGCAGTTTCTCAGACAGCCCCTTGTCCTCCCTGCCGAAAATTATATACACTTCCCTATCCTGCGGATAATCCACATCTGAGTGTACCGTTCTGCCCTTTGTGGTAAAGAAATAGAACTCGCCGCTGTTCTTAGAAAAAAAGTCATCAATATTATCATACTCGTATATTTCAAGCTTATCCCAGTAATCAAGCCCTGCACGCTTTAGCTTTTTGTCGCTTATCTCAAAGCCGTAAGGCTTCACAAGATGCAGTGCCGCACCTGTCACTGCACAAGTCCTTGAAATATTGCCTGTGTTCTGCGGTATCTGTGGCTCTACAAGCACGATATTAAGTCTGTTCATTTTCGGTAACACTTCCCGATATCACAAATTCGTATAGTCCCTAAGCTCCTGATAGCTTGTGAGCCAAGGAAGCTGACCCTCCAGCATAAGACCATCTGTCCATGGGGTCTGGTAGCTGTATGTAGTCTTGACAGTAAGCTCTGTGAACGCTGTGGCTCTGTTCATTGCGATAGGCAGGCTGTCGCCCTTGAGAAGTCCTCCAATAAGAACACTTGTGAACATATCTCCCGTTCCTGAATAGTGTGCAGGAACATAATCGTTCTTTATTTTCCAAAAGCTGTTATTTTCTTTATCGTAGCCTACAGTAGACATTCCGCCGTCTGCAAGATTTACGCTTGTGATAACAACGATCTTTGCGCCCTGCTTTGAAAGCCTTACAAGCCATGATTTTATCTCAGAGCTGCGCATCGAAGCCGTAGGATATTCCTCACCAAGAAGTATAGCCGCCTCTGTGAGGTTAGGCGTGATTATATCCGCCACCTTTACAAGCTCGACCATACGGCTGCAAAGCTCCTTTGTGTAGGTCTTATATGTCTTTCCGCCGTCACCCATAACAGGGTCTACGACCTTCAGGGCGTCAGGAAAAGCCTCGAAAAACTCAAGGCAGTGATCTATCTGCTCGCTTGAAGCTAAAAACCCGCTGTACACACAGTCAAATTTCATATCCATTTTTTTATAGTGTTCCAATGCAGGCTTCATAAAGTCTGTAAGATCTCTCATAACAAACTCGCTGTAGCCGGTGTGTGCCGAAAGCACAGCCGTAGGCACAGGACACACCTGAATGCCCATAGCGGAAAGCACAGGTATCACCACTGTTAGCGAACACCGGCCAAGACCTGATATATCCTGAATGGAAACAACCTTTTTACAACCCTGCATAATAAAACCCTCTTAAAAAAATACTCATAAACATTATTATAACATATCCATCAGGATTTTTCAATAGCCCATGGCTTGTCGGCAATAGTTTTTTCACTATATTTTTTCATATTGTTCATATCAATATAATATGATTTATGTGCTCTATGAAAAGCAACAAAAAAGTGCCATTTTTCGCACTTTTTAGGCTAGCACCTACAAAATTCATCATGATAATTTGTACAAATTTAGTCTTGCAAAAACATTTAAAATAGTATATAATATATCTGTTAAAGTAAAGTGATTTTGTTTATAACATCAAACCAAATATCAAAGAAAGAAACAAATGTATGAAAATAAAAAAAGAAATAAACCTCTTTGCGGGAATGTTCACCGCAGATGAGATATATCGCTATGGTGATATCATACTGCTGTTAGGTCATATAATATATCTTGTGCTGTTTTATCGGTTCGGAGTATACCAAATGGTATATTATAACTATTTCAGCGTAGCATTCTATGCAGCGATGTATTTCCTGCTTCGTTTTAAGAAGATAGGCAAAATATCATTTACTTATCTTGTGCTGAGCGAGATAATAGTACACGCCTGCATGGGTGCATATCACATAGGTTGGTCAGCAGGATTTACGCAGATAATGCTGTGTATAATACCTATTCCGTTTTTCCTTGCACCAAACAGAAAAGCGATACCATATATACTTTCGTCCTTTGATGTTGTTGTGTTCATAGTCATGCGTATCATAGTCACAAACAGGGTTGCACCTTACAGCTTTGATACCGGCAGAGAGAATATCTTATACATTTACAATACTCTATGCAGCTTTATTATAATTATCTATGTATCTTCCATATACATTTTCACAAATGAGCATAACAAGCGTGAAGCAAAAGCACAGAACGAAAAGCTTCAAAAGCTCGCTACTATCGACCCACTCACTCAGCTTTTCAACCGCCGTGCCATGATGGATTTTATCAAAAAGATAGAAAGCAACAGCCGCAGGACAAACAGCGTATATTCTATGTGTTTGGGCGATATTGATGATTTCAAGCACGTTAATGATACATATGGTCACGAAGTCGGAGACAAGGTACTTAGAGCGGTATCAGATGTTATAGCTGGAAACGTGCCTAGCGAGGGCTATGTGTGCCGTTGGGGCGGTGAGGAAATACTATTCGTTGTGCCAAATACGGACACAGAAAGCTGTGAGAAGATAGCAAAGAACATTTGCCAGAAAATACATGAGTGTACATTTAAGGAAAATTCTCGAAGTTTCAATATATCCATGACTTTTGGAGTTTACTCAGTAACTCCGAACGAAAACTATGACGAGGGTATCTCAAAAGTGGATAAGCTGCTATACAAGGGCAAAAATCAGGGCAAAAACTGCGTTGTATCTAAATAAAATCAAGGCAGCCGTGTAGGAAAAACTCCACGGCTGCCTTTTTCATGCCTATTTTGCAGAGAGATATCCTCTCATGTCTACAGAAAGGCGTTCCTCAAGACATATAAGCTCCTTGGCAATGTTCTTGGACTTCTCGTCTGCCGCCTTATAATTGTTGAGATAACCAGACAGGGACTTCACGCCCATATTACAGCCGTCTGTTATAAAGTCTGCCACAGCGTCGTCACTGCTCTCTGCCGCAAGCTTGAAGTTGGTTTTAAGCCATGCCATACCCTTTGCCATAGCAGGCGGCTCTTTTCCGCTGTCATGATATGAATTTAAAAGCCCCTGAAGCTTCTCTTGTATCTCAATATGCCCTGCAAGATTTTTCTCCAGCGTTCGCTTTAGCTCTCCGTTTGAAGTGTATTTCAGCGAATCCTCAATAGACTGCACGCCCATTTTTATTCCTGCGTCGCACTCCCTGAGAAGCTTTATTGTATCCTGTTCTATCATCTAAGTTCGCTCCTTTCATAACTGCAAATAGTTTTCCACAAAAATTTCTCTTTATGCCTGCATAAATTCAGCTAAAACCATTGAAAAATCTTTAAATTTGTGATATAATTTCTTCATGGCTTATGCCTGAAGTATATAAGGGGGTATTTTAAATGGGAGAACACAAACATTACAAAGAGTCGGGCAAATTCAGCCCAGTTGGAGCATTGCTCATGGTGCTTGCAACGGCAGTATGCGGCGGATTGCTTTTCTGGCTCTATCTGCTTTTTGAAGGCTGGTGCACTATCATCTATCTCAATGTTATCGCTGCGATAGCGGTGTCATGCGCACTTGGTTTTGTGGGAGGAAAGATAGTCAGAGCATTCAAAATGCGAAACACAGTTGTGGCAGTTGCCTGTGCAGTGGTGGGCTTTTTATTTGCCTCATATTTTAAATGGGCGCTGTATGATTACAACGATCTGAAAAAATATGGCTATGAGCTTATGGGTGAATACACAGCCTATGATTATTATGACGAGCTGAATATGCTTTTCGATGAAAACACAGACGGATTCGGTGATTATTATGACTTTTATCACCAAACCAAGGCATATGATCTTTTCAGCAACGATTCAACAGGCGATTTCACAGACGAGGACATTGCCACCATGCAGAAAAAGTCTGTATGGCAGTTTTTCGAGCTTGACAAGCTTCTCGGCAAGGACGAAAACTCAGCCAAGAAAAGCCTTGAAAAGTCATACACAATGAACGCTTACGACTACACTTATGATTACAGAGATTATGATAAAACAGGACTTTTTGACATAATCGCACACCCTTCCGACCTTTGGAATGATATAAAGTCTATCAACAAGGAGGGTCGCTGGTCTTACAAGTCATCACATTCATCAAAAGATAACGGCTCGCTTGTGAACGGCACGATCCTGTGGATAGTATGGGGCAGTGAATTTATCCTTCTGCTGGCTTTCCTTGTGGGCGGTGTGAGAATCAAGTCAAAAGAGCCTTTTATCGAGTCTGAGGACGATTGGGCAGAATACAAAAACCTCAAGGGTGCATACAAATTCATGGTGCCTGAGGACATAAAGTCATTTAAGGTTTCAATGGAGCAAAGCCCTTACACGCTTTTTGATTATCAGACGGCTGTTACTCAATTCCTGCCTACATATATGGTGATAGATTGCTATGTGAGCAAGTCAGGCAATGAGAATTATCTCACAGTTTATCAGCAGACTATCAATCCTAAGAACAAGAACCCTGACACAAAGGTTCTCGTGAACAAACTCTTGGTTGACGGTGATTTCATGAACAGGCTCTATTCCCTTGCAAATTTTGCTCCGCAAATGCAGGACGTTCAGCAGACACCACAGTAAGGAAAGAATAAATACATACAAAAAAGGGGCTGTAAAAAAAGTCCCCAAGAAAAAAGGCTGCGATCTTGCCAAAAAGCAAGACAGCAGTCTTTTTTTGTGGTATAATTAAAGTATCAT